>OLPZ01000084.1_pt1 | contig 75620 bp, 93 predicted proteins | sample 1672711 | NCBI WGS metagenome assembly OLPZ01 (sample SAMEA3136716, study PRJEB25190) | human gut metagenome
AATACCTCCAGTCTGAAATTTACGACGGAAGATCTGATCGGGAAAGTGATCCCGGCACTGAAGCATGCACCAAAGATGGTGAAACTTGGGATGACAGAATCGTGAAGCTTCTGCGAAAAGAAGCTATTTTTCAAGTACTTTTACATTGGTATCCGCATGATCTTCTGTGAGGGCAAAGCAGTCTTTTAATCCTTCAGTAATGTAGACTTCATGTGAATCGGTCACAAAAACAGCTTCAAAGTCATTGCTTTGCTGCCAGAGTGCTGCGGCTTTCTCAAGTCCCATAACAAAAAGAGAAGTAGAAAGAGCATCGCAGATTCCACCGTCTTTTCCAACCACCGTGACCGAACAAAGCCCGCTGTCTGCCGGGTGGCCGGTGGACGGATCCATAATGTGCCAGTAAGTCTTTCCGTCCTGTTCAAAGTAGCGTTCGTAACCACCGGAAGTGATGACTGCCTGATCGGAAACCGAAAGGACCATCATGGGAGTATCGCCGGTCGGGTCCTGGATCCCCACCTGCCATGGAGATCCATCCGGTTTACTTCCAATGGTCTGCACATTCCCGCCAAGGTTCAGGAGGGCGGAAGTCACACCTTTTTCGCGGAGCAACTGGGCAGCGAGCTGTCCACCGTATCCCTTTGCAATACTTCCAAGATCAATGGTCATTCCTTTTGGAATGGATACATTTCCTGTAGCAGTATCATATTGGATCTTTGTATAATCAACAAGCGGGAGAAGGGATTCAATCTCTGTTTCCTCAGGAACCTGATATTCTTCCGTAGTAAATCCCCATGCACGTACGATCGGATAAACAGAAATATCCAATGCACCGTCTGTGCGTCTGCACATTTCTAGAGCTTCCTGCATCAGATTGCCAGCATTCCCGGTCAGTGTACCAGTTCCATCCTGATTGATCTTATAAATTTCACTGTCAGGGTCTGTGACAGAAACTTCAGATTCCAGATCGGTCAGCACATTCTGTGCCTCTTTTAACAGAGAAGCATCCCCGTAAATATTAAATTCAATCGAAGTATCCATAGCAAAAAAATTGCTTTTTTGTAGCCCGGAAGAAGAATTTGTGGAAGATTCGGAACATCCACAGAGCAAAAAGGCACAAAGAGCGAAAAAAAATAAAAGTTTTTTCATAAATGAAAGCCTCCAAATGGTAATTAATGGTAAAAATTTTCAATACACAGGGGGTTTTTTATTATGCAGTTACTTAAAATTTATTATGCGTATTTTAGTCCAGGAAACACTACAGAAAAAGTTGTTTCCCATATTGCATCATCTTTTCAAAACTATCCAGTAGAATCTATTAATTTAACAGATTATGCTACACGTCAGGAAGATTACTATTTTAAAGAAAATGAACTTCTTATTATCGGGGTTCCTGCTTATGGCGGAAGAGTCCCGGCACCAGTTGTAGATGCCTTAAGGCATTTTACTGGGTCAAACACGCCTGTTGTTCTTGTAGCGACTTACGGAAACCGTGATATTGATGATACATTAATTGAGTTAAAGAAAAATGTAATTGATAAGGGATTTATCCCTGTTGGTGCTGCTTCTTTCGTCTGCCAGCATACATTCTTAAAAGAATGTGCAGAGGGCAGACCTGATGAAGAAGATTTAAAAATGGCAGGAGAATTTGGGGACAAATTAAAAGAACGCCTTCGTCTTCTCGTTACATATGATGCCGGCGACTTAGAAGTTCCTGGAACTTTTCCATACACCAAACCACCAATGGGAGAATTTCCATTCAAAGTAGAAACAAATGAATATTGTATCTACTGTATGCTATGCGCGGATGTATGTCCGGTAAAAGCAATCAGCGAGAGTAACCCAAAAGAGATTGACAGCAGTATCTGTCTGCGTTGTGGTTCCTGTTTAAGAATTTGTCCAACACAGGCTAAGTATTTCACAGAGGAACCATTTAAGGTATTACAGGAGAAGTTATCTCCATTGTGCGGAGTCAGAAAAGAAAATTGGTATACAATCGCCTAGCTTCTGATTTGCCGAGCTGGCAAAGTAGACGAACTCCTGAAAATAAATAAAACATATTTGAGACTTTAGTCGCGGCGGTTTGAATGTTCGCTGATACGCTCGTATCCAAATCTTGCTCTGAGGGCACAAATATGTTTTATTTATCTTCAGGAGTTCTGTTTGTTGGCAACAGGTGCAAAGTCAGAATTCCTTTTTGGAAAATTTGAGGAAGAAAGCTGAAGATATAGAATATCCAGAAAACGAAATTCTGTAGGATTAATGCTTAAATCAATATCATAATAATACACTGATTTATGGTTGTTATTTTTCCCGCCAATTAGAAATTGTTTATGGTTTTATCACTCGAAAAAGTAACCATCTTCCAAGGCCATTCTCAAATCTTCTCCAGAAGTTACTCAACTACTCCTATGGCTTTTGCATTTATAGTTATCCAAACAAGCTACTTGATTAAATTCAAAAAATAGTTATGTAGCAGATATCACTCCAGATAAACTATACATAACTATTTTTATATTGATTAATGGATTAAAATAAAAAGAGCCGAAGATAAAATCTTCAGCTCTCATCTTATGCAGTTGACGGGACTTGAACCCGTTGTGAAAACCACATATATGGCTTATTTTAGCCCTGTGACAGTATTTCGCTTTGATTTATTTTGATACCCAAACAATCATATCAAAAATATATCACGCTGTAAAGTCTGGAATTTCTGATAATATCTTAATTTTAGTTTCTGGACTTTTCCTATCTTCATGGTAATGTTTTTCTGTGCAATCAATGTCTGTATGTCCTACCTGTCCAGTAATTAGACTCCTATCAACATTATTATCAAGCAGAATTGAAGCATACGTCCTTCGACATGTATGTGTCCCCTTTTCTTTATCAAATCCTAATTCTCTGCAAATTGCATATAATCTTCTCCTAATGTGAGAAGTCCTTAATCTCTCACCATTTTCGTCTGACATTACAAATTCTCCGAATGGATTTTCTTTTCGAAGCTCTTGGTAAATCCAGCTATAATACTTAGGAATAATAGCAATTCTATTTCCGGCTTCTGTTTTAGGAGACTCCTTGACTTCATACCTCCAAGTATCTGTTTCATCTTTAAATCGAGTTTCTGTCCTCTTAATCTGAACCAAATTCGGAGAAATAAAGTCCTCATATTTTATTGTAACGAGTTCACCAACTCGCATCCCGGTTATGCACATAAGTAATATTCCTAAATTATGAACGTTTATATTACTGCATAAATAGTGCAATAAACGAGGAAATTCTTTTTCTGTAAATGCTCTATCCTCACTGCTTTTGTTACTCTTTTCAAAGCTTTGTTCAGATATATCTAAATCATCCAACATAGCCTCTACGTGAAAAGTGATATATTTTTTCTTTTTTGCTCGCTTTAAGAATCCCCTTGTTATTGTCTTTAAACCGGAGAACGCTTTTGCTTTTAACTTGTGTTCAGGAATTTGAGCTTCAAGAAAATCGCTAAACTCATCTTCTGATACACCTTTAATTCTTCTTTTCCCGAATTTTTGATAGTGCCTATTGTAAAACTGCTGATTTCTTATATAAGTAGCCCGCCCAATTTGTTGAAGTTCTAACTTCCTGTCATTCCACTCGTTAAATACTTGGTCTATCGTCGGGTTTTCCTCTTCAGTTTTCCAATAATCAATAACTACCTGCTCGATTTCTTCTTGACTTTTTCTTTTTCTCTGAACTCTACCTTTTACTTCGTCCGGCAAATACGTATACCAATTCTTGTCCTTACCTTGCCAAATTTTATAAATGTGCTTCTTTAATAATTCTTCTCTTTTTGTCATCTCTATTTTTTCTTGTACGGATGATATATCAATTATACCCTGAGAGATAGCAAAATTCAATATTTCATTTTCTGTCAACCATTTAGCTCCATTCTCAATAAAATCTGACCATAAATATATCAATACACTTTCATTCGTTCAATTATGTTCCATGTTTCTGTGCGAGTTAGGTGGATATACTCTTGCCCTTCGCAATATAATCCGCCGCTTAATCTTTTCCCATCCACGTACTCTGTATCTAAAAAAATTTTTGAAATGACTGGATAACTGGAATATGATGTTTTAAATTGCGTCAAAGCATATATCAAATAGCAATTAAGTACTTTCCCAGTAATTGGACATTTATATTCCTCGAGATACCAATTTCTATAATATCTAAGCTCTCGAAAAATAGCTTTTTTAGAAAAGTCTTTTACGATTATCCGACTTCCAATAACGCCTGTTTTAGTTACATAGAATAACTCCGCGCCTCTATTGTTTGTGCAATTCATAAAATTTTTAACATATTCCTCCGGATTGGTGTTTTTTAGGAATAATATATTGCTTTTAACGTGCTCTCTTTTTTTGATTTCCGCTCCCTTTATCTTGTTTATAGCGAATTTCATCATCTTAATATGTTCTTTTTTTATTTTTTCTTCTATTATTGAATTTTTAATATGTTGGTTCCACTTTACACTTTCTTCTAGCAGAATTTTTTGGTTGATTCTTTCGTCTTCCACGAATCTCTTTTTTACCAGAGCGAACCAAGCCCTCTTATACTCTTCCTTCTTTTCTTCCAGATTTTTTAGAATTGAATTTTTTTGTTCCATTTTCCAATATTCTTCTTCAATCCTACTTTCCCATCTTATTTCTCGAAATTTCTTATCTTTGATATTAAGAAGTGATTTTTTCTCTATCTCTGGTTGCCCAAAGTCAATCCCGCATGTCTTAAATAGTAATACCTGCAGATTTGTTAGAGAGCCATTTTTTATCGCAATCCTTACTCCCATCAACCACGCCCCTATAGGATAACCGTCTGGGGTTATGTAGTCATATGGTGGGTTTTCTCCGTGTAGTAAAATATATTCTCTGGTCATATTTGCCATTTTAATATCGTTAGTTAAATCCATTGCTTCTCTCCGAACATTTTTTATAATTTTACCATATTCGGAAAGAAATCTCATTATTTAAAGTAAAAAAATAAGGTAAGCTAATTAGCCTACCTCTTCCTGTTTCTGCACTATTCTTATGACTTTAAGAGCTTTTAATGCCTTAATATTCATATCTAACTCTTCTCCAAGTTCTTTAATTTCCTCTACATTATCAGAAGTAGATATTTTCTGGATTAATTTTATTATCTCGTCCTGTTTATTAATTATATCTTGATATTGAACCATAAATTTTCCTTACGCATTTAATCTCATAAATTTCTCTAGAGTTATATTTATACTTTTTTCTTTTTCAGCAATATAATCATTTCTTTCCATTTTATAAAAACTGATATAGCCATCAGGATATGTAGACTCTTTCCCATTCTTTGTAAAATATACCTCATAGCAGTCGTCACAGTCGCTATATTTCTCGTATTGGATATGATGAAAAGATGTCACTCCTTCATTTCCATACCAATCGTATACAGTAAAGCCGGGTATTTCTCGTAATATTCTACGAACAAATAACTCAAAGATTTCTCCGCACAATCCTTTTTCTTCTTTTCCCCAAAGCCTAGGAGATGAATCTTCCATTCTAAGAAATATGTCTTTAGGAATCTCATAGATGTCTTTAAAAACATGATATTCTCCGCTATCCTCATAACATGTCTTTGAAAATATAAATACCTCCATAACATAAAGCCATTCTTCTTTTCTTTTAAATCTAGCTGAGTCTCCGTCTATAAAATCATACCCATCTTTTTGGGCTTCTGATATTAGTTCCTGTAATTTTTTATTGTAATCCATACACCCTCCTAATATAACTGATATTTTTTGCCGATTTTATCAATAAGCTCCGAATCCATCGGTTTAAATCCAATGCACGTTAAAGTTTTCCCATCCTCTTCCGGTTCTAATTCCGTATGGCAATTATCCCGAATTAACCAGAAGCCTTCGTTCTCCTTCATTCCCATTTCTTCTGCTATTCTTTTTGCTTTCAGTAATTGGGCTTTATTTCTTGCTCGCAAAACGCATTTTGTGAATTCGCCGCAAATCCACTGCTCGTACAAGTCTTTGTCGAAACAAAGAGATGCTTCATAACAAACAATCTCCTTAGCTTCATCTGGTTCTAAATGCTGTCGCCATCCAGCTAGGTGTGCTTTAGTTATTGCAGTAACTGTATCAGAATCTCTTAATTCACTGGTTAAAAAAGCCATACTTGCATGACTCACCTGTGCCGCGAGTTTTCCCGGAGACATATCTAAATCTTTTCTCGCAATAATAATCTGCTTATACATAAATCCTCCTAGATAAAAATATCTAAATTTGATACATCTTTTCCTTGAACCGATAAAATTCTATTCGTTCCATCTTCTCTAATTTCGACCGCCATTTCGACATCTGAGCCCAGCCACAGAATATTTTCTGCATTAAATCCTCTTAACATAGACTCTTCTTCGATGTCCCAGTTTTCTTCTTTCTCTCTATGAAAATAAATTTTTTTCTTAAAGCTATTCAATTAATCTCCCTTCTGTTCCCAGCGAATAAGGTAGTAACTTTCATTAAGACTAAAACCTGTTCTTATTTCGTATCCCAAACTTTCTAATTTTTCTCTTACGTCAAAACTTATTGTTCCGAGACCGGTAATAGAAAATTCTCCCTTTTCAGTTGCTTTTAAAATTTTGTTATTAATCTCTTCTAACAACCTTAAATCGGTTTCTTTTAGCGCTTTCTGAGCTTTCTTATATGCTTCTGCGGCATAAATTAGCTCTGCTTTAGATGACTTTTCTATTGAATTTAAAAACTCATTTTCTCCTTCAGTGCATATTCCATTTTTAGAAGACCCGCACATAAATTCATAACACTCTTCACCAAATCTTGGACAGCTCATATCTTCCTCCTATAGTTTTTTGTAGCTAGTATCTGAGAAAATTTCCGTCTTCAACTCTTCAAGCAACCCGGCAACCGACAAACTGTAAATTATCAATCGGTAACTTAGCTCCGCTTCTCTTTAAAAGCTCATAAGTATCGTACTCATCTAAATTATATTTCTTTAAGATTTTATCAATATCTTTTCTTTTTCTATCTGGTAATCTGCTTGAAAAAGCTGGAAACAGTTCTTCACTCCTATACACGGTATCGATTTTGCTAAATGAAATTAGCGGCTTAAATCCGTTTCTTATAGCTTCCTCGATTTCTTCGCAATAACAGAACTCATATTGTTTATTCTTTGAAAGTTTTCCTACTATATACTGTCTTCCGTTTGAAGTGCATTGCCATACTAAATACAGAAATTCTTTTTCGGTATTCATAGTGAATCAACCTCCGGGTATTCAGAAACTTTATATAGCTCTGCTATTTGCCTATCAATATTCCAGATTTCTTCTTCAAAAAAAATTCTTTTTTCTTCTAATTTCTTATATGTATCTGAAATGTCTTTTTCCTCTACAACCGACACCTCTATCTTTTCGCCGCAAAAAGGACAAAAATTAATGAAAAAATTGTCTACTCGTTCAAACGCGTCTTCCCAAACACAAAACTGAGGAATATGTGAACCGCCAAAATTGCCATTCTCACTTGAAACATTTTCATTTGTAAAATCAATGTATTGATTATCTCGCATTTTTGTACAACAATATTTAAATGGTTTGTATTTATAACTCTTTTCTCCATTGATTTTTAATTCTACTAAATCTATTTTCATTTTCGACCCCCGCTTCATTCCTTTTGTTTTCGAAGGTTTTCTCTCCAAGTATCTTCTAATTGATTTTCTCTTAATATTCGAACTGCTACACTGAGTTCATTCACGACATTCTCATAATCCGAAACTACATTTTGATATAATGATTTGTACACCACTCCTTCTTTTACAAATCCTTCAATAGATTGCAGAAATAATATAGAAATTTCAGGCTCCATCATCACCCTTTTAATTATCTCAATTACATCTGGCTCTTTAACTCTTTGTTCTGAATAGTGATTTGTTTCCATTTATCTTCTCCTTGTTTTGCTGCAACTATTATTGTTGTTAGGTTGTAACGCGTGAACCATAAGATTTTTATTATGCGTCAAATACAATGCAAGTTTCGCGAATTGCATTCCTAATATCTTCATGCAGTTCATCCAAATCCCATCCACAGGCATCCCCAAATAACCTGTCTTCGCCATTTTCTGTAAATGGTAGCCCTTGTGCCGCCCAAAAAACATAATTATCTTCATTGCATGTTGTCGTTTTAAAAATTTTGCAATTATATAATTCTTCTAACTGTTTTCTTGAATATTTATTCTGCATATTATTCTCACCTCGTGAAATTTCTCTTTCTTTACATTCTTGAATACCATTCACTATCTCCATCATCAAATTTAATGCAAATCTTTTTTGGTCTTCCTGTATTATCTGATTTATAAGGTGAATATCTCACATCTACAATCTCTTTACATTTTTTATGATTGCTTTCACATTTTTCTGCTTTTGATTTCTCATTATACGATGTATTACAAAAATCACATACATATATTTTTCGCTCTTTCATATTTAACCCTACCTTCTTATATTTAAAAATTGAATGGCAAATATCTTTTATCATAAATAGTGATAGTGGAAATCATATTGCATCTAAGTCTCCAACCTCTATTTTCGTCTCTCGAACTAACAACCCAAACTGTAGTTGCTGCTCCATCCTTCCACGAATCATAATCCTCTTTTTTTATTGCTCCAAAGTGCCAACTATCAGGAGAACTTTCATTATTACCTGTTATAGCATTAACCATGTAATAACGATTATCATCGCAATAAGATATTCCTCTTATTTTTGGGTGAAAAAACATATATACTGCGAAAGAAACAAGTAAAATAACCGGTATCGCAAAAATTAGTATACAGGCGATAGTATCTTTCGTTTCTTCCTTCATCTTATCTCTTCCTCCAAATCATGCCATGCATCTAACACAGTTAATAATCTTTCGCCTTCCTCTGTCAGCCAGCAACCGCCAACTGAGCTACCATGTTCTGTAAAGCCATAACTGTCTAAAATATATGCTAGAAACTGCAATATCCCATGATTCATTGAATCGTCATAATCTATATGCAAATTAGCTCTATAGCGTTCAGTGATATCTTCCCATGATAGATTTTCTTCAAAACAGCTTTTTCTAATGCGGAGATATCTTCTAATCGCTTCGTATGTATCTTCCGGAATGCCGCATCCACATAAATCCATCTTCTCGTACATATAAAAATCCAATAATGGCTCAATAAGGCTTTCTTCATACGGTTCTGTTCTACAACCTCTAACTACCTCATTTTTTACGCAACAATCTGGATTATTATCTACTACATATTCTGCTATTTCACTTAATCTCATATATCTTACCTTCCCCATAAATCTTGCATTATCTGCTGTAATACAAAGAATCCTGGCATTGTCGTCTCTCACTTTGCAATCTTTTTCGTTGCAATATCTACATGTAAACACCTTCTTGGCGCAATAAGCCAAATCTTTATTATCTTTCTTCTCGCAATTACTGTAATTCCAACATCCTTCACAATTCCACATGTTTTATCCTCTTTATCGCAGGCTTTTTATTTTTACTTCAAATTCACATTTTCTCGCTATTTAACTGCTCAAATTCATAGTTTTTCAACAAACGCCCCAGCATATTAAAGCTCTGATATCCTTCTTCTCCTGTTCTATTATTTTTACATTTAATATATGTAGAATAGGTACCTCCTCTACTATTCCTTCCGACCGATTCAATTGGAACCGTAAATATAACTATATCTCCGACCTCTAAGGTTTTGAATCCCTGTGCTTTGGATTTTTTGCTAATTGATACACATCTGGCAATACAACTCATTTCCATAAAATTTTCCTCCGCAATTATAACCAACTTTTAATATCTTATCTCTAGTTTAAATAGGATATATTATAAGAATTCTCATCTTTTAAAATATCCTCTAATGTTAGAGCTTTAAATCTTCTCAAATCAACTCTGCCCCTAGCTGCTTTCATTATATTGTCTTCTACTGTACCTATATTCGGGTTCGTATTTTTGCTAAAATCAAAAAACAGTCTTTGACCTCTTTCTGTATCTATCACGAGATAATTGCCATTTTCCCCTTTCCACTGCTGGCATTTGTAAAATTCTTCTGCTACAAGTTTATCTTCTAAGTAAAATAATGCTCTCATCCCATCTTCTCCTTAATCATTAATAATTTCGTAGATAATATCGTCATGATAATTACCATGTGAATCTCTGACAGAATCTTTTAGAATATGTTTGTTCCCTCCGTGTTTTTTGCAGAATTTATCATAATGCTTTTCAACAGGATTTCCACCAACCATACGCCACTCAATTTTACGGAGCCTTTTTGTTAGTTCCTCCATTTTATTGAAAAGTTCTTCTCCGACAACTGGATTTCCTCTATCGAAAGATAAAATTCCAAAGTTGTACGCCTTGGAGCAATAATAGTCAATGCGATAAGACAAATATCCTATTAATTTATCATTACTAACAATAGCGAAATCAAATTTTCCTTCCTCTGGGTTTGTTGATATATCCGGACTCCACTGTTCTAAGCAGCCTGTTAAATACATCATATCCTCAGTGTAATAAATCCTTTGAAATTCTGACGTTATCTGGTCTTTAAATAGTATCGCAGGTACTAACATTTGATTCTCCTCTCTGTTCTCCGAAATAATTGGGTGATCACCCATAGAAATTTACTTGATATGTATTAATCATCCCATGAATAAGGATTCATAGGACATTCAGGACATCTACAAACTAATTCTTCATCTTCGTCCATATAATAATCGTCACCATAACCACCGCATTCATAGCAATAGTCGTATGGATTTTCTTCATAATCATAATCGCCACACATAATTATTCACCTGTGTTTATGCACATTTCATCAAAGGTCTATCATATGTAATTAATTTTTCTATTATCAAGTCTTTTGGAAGTAAATCTCTGCAAAAAAATGCTGTTGCAAATGGACTTCCTTTAACTACCGTATCCATGTGTTCCTCATTGTGATAACAAACTCTCGCATCAAAGCTCAGAATTTGAATACCATCTTTAAAGTATTCGTATCTTGTCTTGCCTTGCAAGGCATTGAGAGGCAACAAAATTGCAAACGGTTTATTAAATGAATACAAGCGCTCCAAAACTTTATCTTTAACTGAAAATGGAGGATTGCTAACAATTATATCCCATTCATTTGGCTCAAACTCGAAAAAGTCCTGCCCTTCCAATAACGAACTTCTGACTACTTTGAACCCCCCTCTTTTAATCGCCTATAAAATGCCGACCAATTTTCATCAAATGGACACCATATAACTTTGTCTTTTGGAAGATATTTCATTATATGGTCTACTATGTAAAACGGACTATATAATTCATTTTTTTCTCTGCTAGATGTTAAATATCCTGTATTTAAAGGCATTTAATCCTCCCAATCATTATGCTATTTTTTATAACATATAAAAATTTAGCTGTGCTTTCTAACCTATCTACTCCCATTTTTCTCCAACATAGGATAATAATTTTTCACACTTGGCTTGGTTTCGCCTCCAGAATAATAAATTCTCCATCCACGAAATAATTTAGCCAGTAAATCATTGTCCCACTTATATTCATTACAATGAGTGAGAGCAAGCGACTTTACATTTCCGAATTCTTCAACATCTTTAGCGCATCTACAATACAATCCGTGCAAGAGAAGAAATCCATACCTCAATGTATCTTGAAACTGATTTGGAACATTCGTTTTGTCGCACATATTTGCATTGATTGCCTCCTTGTCACATTCTGTCAAAAAATCTCCTGCTCCATGTCGAGTCAGATAAGTTCGGGAAACATAGCATGTTTCAATATTTATTTCATCGCCCCAATCAATTCTCTCTATTATCTTTTTTGCATTTTTAATTCCAGTATTAGACGGAGTTAGGTGCGGAAAATACTTTTTATTATTTTGGTCGAGCAATAACCCCTGTCCCGCTTCAAAAACAATATTGTCGAATTTCTTTAAAAATTCATCATTTGACACAATCTCTGATTTCTCACACATAAAGTTAAAATCTTCTAACCAATGCTCAAAAATCCTATCGTTGAGAATTATCTGCATCCACTCATCTGAAATAGCAATTTCTTGATCTGCCAGCCTATCTAAATAATAATCTCTTATTCCATAGTCTAAATCCGTTATGCCGGCTTCGTATCTTTTAATTGTCTCATATATCCCCATGCCGCAACTACCGTGCTTATGTTTACCTCTATTTTCTTCAATAATCTGATTTGCTATCATATCGAAAGGAGTTGTTAGCATACATTTGTTATTAATATAAGTTTTTGGCGCATACCCAAGAGTTTTCAGTTCTTCATACTCCTGCCTAAAAATAATAGGGTTGCAAATAAAGTCTTCTGATAAATACGTACTTGCTCCATTAAACGTACCAGATCCGAAATGACGAAAGACATGTCGGATTGAATCTAGTGTCACAACAGTATGTCCTCTCTGAGCTCCTCCATTCGAGCAAACAACTATAGTGTTTGGTTTCTGAGAGAAATAATCAGTCATTAATCCCTTTCCTTCATCGCCCCAATTTGCTCCAATTACAATCTTAATATCTTTCATCTATTCAAATCTCCTTATTCTACCAAGTAATTCCTTCAGAACTTAACGGTGTAACAACTGGATTTTCCATGTTGCTTTCGGCCTCATTTAAAACAATATCTACAATTTCATCTGAAATGCTATCAATGGTAACTTTTCTGAAATGTTCATCATCTAAATACTCTTTAAAAGATTTCTCTATTTCGGCTTCGTCCCACCATCTATTTCCATGACGTACATCTAAATGGTAGACATTAAACTTTTCGGAAACCTCTCCGTAAAGGTCTTTTGTTTCAATATTCCATTGCACTCCATCTCCTGTCACTTCTGCTAAGGAGCAATATCTTCCAGTTGTTGGAATGTACGGATTAAGTCTTTCATCTCCCATCGTGATGATGATTCCTTTTCTACCACGATTTAAGCAATCAAGTTTTGTATGGCGAGAGCCAAAATACCAAGCGGCCGTATATGATTCAAAGCTATTTCCTCCGCCGCCAAATTCAAAATAAATCTTGTCAAGCTGTTCAGCAATACGGATGTCGGATTCAAACTGTGAAGCCTGAATAGGATATTCATCATACGCCATATCTCCAATGCCCATAATAAGAAATTCAACATCTGAAACTTTCTCATACAGGTTTGTCATGATTACATTAAGTTTTTTTGCAACTTCCACGGCTGCCTGCCCCATACTTCCTGTAACATCCAAAGCTAAGATAACTGGAATTGTGTTTGGGTGTTCTTCTGTATCGCAACACTCCCGAATTGCATTTTTCGGGTCAAGCGCCGAATCAAGTGTTCTAGCTTTAAACATTTCCTGATTAGAGTAACTGCCGCTAATTTCTCCCTTACTTGAAACGCTCATTCCTTTTACTGTTGCATAATCTACATAGCTTTTTCTTGTCCATGAACCACATCCCATATTACGCTTCCTCCTCTTCGTCTGTATCTTCTTCGCTATCTACATCAAAATCAAACATTCCATCGAACATATCGTTCATATTTCCATTCATCATCATGAACGGTAGCATTGAGTTCATTCCTCCGACTCCAGCAGAATTACTATTATCTCCTTTCATCATCTGTGAAAGCATCATATACTTAAAAATATTGTTTGTTCCTTTCTTCCCCTTGATGCTGTCATTTCCAAACATTGAAACGATTTTTCCGTAAAAATATGTATTACCCATAAATACATGTCTTTCTGGAAGAATAGTCTCCACCGTAGAATCTTCATAATTGATTACCGTGAGTTTTATCTTGTCTGCATCAATTACACATTTGGGCTTGCGATTCACGAGGATAATATCTCCTTTCTCGACTTTATTAGTTGGAATCACAAAGAAAAATTCCTCTCCGATATCGAACACAAAGTTGCTGCAATTAGTGAGTTTCCCGGTTTTGACATTGTAGCTTTTATATCCACCAGAAGTTTTAACTGCAATTCCTCCATTCATAGATAATCTACACATGCCATCTCCTACTTTTCCAAACATCCCATTTAAAAAATTATTCATCGTATCGTTCTCTCCTATATATTATTTGACTGTTTCTTGAACTGGAAGCCATTTATTTACTGTCACTTCTCGAAGTTCAACTTCTTCACATTCCACTTCTTCCTCATATTCCCATGGTTCTTCCCATTGCATTTCTGTCGCCCCTTCAGAATACGTTGTTCGATAAAATTTCCCACCATTTTCAAAAATAATTTCATGAATAATAGACCAGCGGGAAGTATCTATAATGTTGTCTTCGATTGGGCAACAATCATACGGCAACCCTAGTTCCTTTGTTAAATATTCTCTTGAAAATTTTTTTGTCATGCTTCTCCTTATAATTCCTCTGAAAGTTCTTCTCTTAAATCAGCCCATACAGCAATATTTTTTATTTGTTCATCTGAATAATCGTATTGCCTTGGATATAAATACGTCGCCACTTCATAAGCCAAAGAACGAATAACAGAAAGAAGTTCCTGCTTGCAATCATCAAATCCTGCCGAATAACCAGCGTCCCAGCCGTCGTCATATACATTTGTTTCCCGACTATCAATCAAATGCATTCCCTCCTACAATTCTTTCATTTATAGACATAACAAAATCATTAATCTTGTCCATATCTGGTTCTTCTGGAAGCTCAGTATTATTTTTTGCGTAATCAAATTTCTTCTCGTATTCACGTACGATATCAAAGAACGCAGAATTCGGCTTGTCATCTGAGTCTAAATATTTTCCGAGTCTGATATCCATTAGTAAATCATGCTCTTTTTCTCGATATGTGATAATCTCTTTATTCTCTAGGAGATCGATTGCCATCATCTGGAGACGAATTAGATTAACGCTATGTTTTGCAGCTTTTTTGTGATTTATTGCGTATTCATTGCGTTTCGATTTTTTCTTATAATCTCTTAAAGTATTGTTGATTTCACTTAATAATCCCGCCAAATCTTCAAGAGGAAAATCCTCTATAGAGGTCGTTATCTTCAGTTCGCCGTTTTCCACAAACACTTTAACATTTTTTAAACCGTATCTGCTTTCTAGTTTAAATATCATTTGATTGATAACTTTACAAATATGTTCGTTGTATTCTTCTTCTGATAACGCGCATAGAGTTTTTTGCTGTAGCCTATATAATTGACTCACAGCGTAACCGCCAAATGACTTTATTGCTCTCTTAGAAAGAAATAAGTCTTTATTATCTAATAATTCTTGTCCAAATGGAGATATGTACAAGTAGTGTTCTGGTTTCAAACCAAAAATTTCCAAGACATTAGGATTGCAATTACACAATAGAGAAATCATTTTATTGAACGAATATATTACGGTATCTGTTTCTTTGTTTTCTACCTGTTCGAAACCTTTTCCCAACAGAATCTCTCTTTTGGAATTCAAAGCGCATCCTCTGATATCTATATCTGATTCTGGCGTATTTAATCCATACGCGTGACTCCCTCCTAATCCAAGCAATATCACGTTTTTCCCCAAATGCTTGTTATTGCGGAGAAAATCATATTCCCTACTCTTAATTATTTCTCTAATTTCTTTGATTTCCATAAACTCCTCCTTTCAATACTCTTCTGTTTTTTAACTTCGATTTTTTGCTGCACTCGCGCCCTTTCAGCCCATCGCATTACTCGACAATCAAATTCATCGGAAAAAATCTTTTGTGCGTCCCGAATCACGTTTTTATTTGTTTCGCAAAAACTTTCCATACAACGTTCCATCTTTTTAGAATCTTTTAAGAAATTGAAATGGGCATCATTCAATATCTGATTTTCTTTTTCCGAGACACATGCCATTACACATCTCAGCCTTCCCATTGCTTCACAATCTGATTCTCTTCGCTCATTTAGCTGTTTATATGTGTCCAAAAATATCTTAATCTCTGGATGCTTTTTAATGTATAGTTGTTTCTTTACGGAATTTGGGGATATCATCCATAAATACAACAGCCATAAGTGCAATAACAAATGTAACAAGGCCTGTTTCTACCATTTTCCCTCCTAGTCAACATAAGCACCGTTATCGTGAGTCACTATAGGGTACCCGAACCTCCCTCCAAGCTGCGTGTTCGCCATATTAATTGCTATTTGACGCGGAATTATATCTATCACGCATTCTTTCGCGGCTTCATACAATTCTCCTTTTGATTTAAAACTTCCTACGATTCCTCCACAGACCATACATATCATATTCCACTTATTATCATACATGATTAAATACGGAATCGTTGCTTTTGCTCTCTTATCTGCTACCAAAATGATATCTCCCGGCTCTAAATTCTTAAATCTTTCTTTCATGTTTTTCTCCTTTTATTTAAACGGCCCCAAAATCTTTTTCTGCTTAGTCTATTCTTACCATATACTCTATATTATCTATAGAACAACAAAATAAAATTATGCCGCAATTTTTAACGAGTAATATGTTTCCGTTTTCTACAAAAATTACTTCTCCTAACACCGAATCTAACTTAAAAGAATACTCTACAACTCCTTTAATCGGCTCTTTTGTTCTGATATATACAGACATTTTTACCTCACTCAATACAGACGTAATCTTTATCTGGCAAGTTATATGGATAATTATCGTGCGTCCATGTTTTTATTTTCACTTCTTCAATTTTGTCAAAGCAATAATCTCTAACTTCCATTTCTAAAGGGAACTTTTTTAGTTCATTAATTAAATCTTGAACAGTATTGATTTCTTTTACCATAGAAATTTCTCCATAATAAGATAAATAATTCTTCCTGTGATTGCACCTAATATGATTGCTAATGCAGTACCCATCAAATCAGCTCCCTCCTAATAATACTACTCTCCTGTTGAGCCAAATCCGCCAGCTCCTCTTTCTGTCTCCTCTAGCTCTCCTACTTCAATAAAATCCATTGGAATATACGGCATAAAGAGTATTTGAAGCAATCAGCTCAAGAATTGTATCTACAGCTTCCATGGAGATTTCATCTAAAGAGCGCTTAAATACATTTTTCGTATCTCTAAATCCACCCTTAATATCTCCGGCAGTTCTTCCGCTTCTGTCAACCAGTTTTCTTGGTAACTCGCAATAAAGATGATGCCATGTAATAACCTTATCTCCGGCGTTTTCTCTGTTTAAATCAACTCCGATTTTTGGTAGTTTACTGACGTAGATATCTTTTACTTTGTGAGATTTTACAAATGCATCTAACGCATCACATACCGGCTGATAGGTTTTATCGCCGCCTAAGTCTAACTCCCAAATCGTATGTACTTCTCCATCTTTAATCGTTACTGCAGCACCAATGTTCTTGATGAACTGACGACAGACTCCACAATCATGCTCTCTTCTCTGTCTGTAAATTCCGTTTGTTCCCGCCGGAAAACTGCTTAAATACATCTCCCACAGCTCATCCTTATCTACATCTACCTCAAATAATTTTTTGGCATCAGATACCATCTCATTAAAGTGTTTCTGTAACTCCTGTTTAAACTTATTAAAATTGTTCATATGATTTTCCTCCTAATTATTCCTCGCAAATTTCTTCTGCTGATTCTTCTGCATTCTCTTCGTCAATATTTTTCAGAATATCAAAGAGTGCCGCCAGCTCCTCTGCCGTAAAAGTAATTCCTTTTCCGCATCTTTCTGTTCCGTCTTCGTTCTCCTGCCAAGGTCTGATGTCATATTTAGGCTCCCCGTCGTTCCAAGACACGACTCTAAGCTCTTTATTCATCTTTCCTTCATTGTTAGAAAGTTTTCCATATTTTTCGATAACCTTGCAGTTAATGTCTGATGTTCTTTTACTTCCATAATTTTTAAATGCCATTTTTCTTCCTCCTGATATATACTTCTATATTTACCTGTATTTTTTTGCGGTTTTACATATACTGAATAGAGCGAGATACATCCACAACTTCTGGATTCAGATCCATATCCTCTGAAATTAATTCTCTAACATATGCGGAAACCGATTTACCTGTTTTCTGCGCCATAATATTCAAGAACTGTTTCTCTTTCCCAGAAATAGCGACCGATGCGCCGTGCACGACTTTCTTCTTTTTGCCTGATTCAAGATAACTTCCAACTACCATTTCTGTTAACTTTTTCCCTGTTGCTGGTTTTACTAAAAAGTGTTTTCTCGCCATTTTAAAATCTCCTTACTGTTTATGCTTATATTTATATGATTATTTTTTCTGCTAAATTGCCTCTATTACTTCCGCAAATCCAGCTTCATTAGGATGTCTACCCATATCTTTCGCAATCAATTTCTGGATGTATTCTCTCTGACTTCTCCCTTCTAATTTCCGTTCAATATCCATATAGTCTTTATGCTCTCTACCTAAATTAATGGTTGTCTGCCCTCCCATCTTAGCCTTATTAATCTCGGCGCAAATACCGTTAATTGCCGCATTTCTTTTGATTGCTCTGGTAGTTTTCTTTGAATCTTTAATCATCTTTTATATCTCTCTTTCTTTTAAATTTGCCTATTAAAAAAGGACGTTGTTAACACGCCCTGTTTAATGCTGCCATCATTGAATGAACATCTACTGCCGCCATTGTTTTGTCGCTTGTCTTCTCAACCCAGCAACAATACTTTCTGGCGTTATCTCGGAATCCTACAAAAATGTATTCATCTCCGCCAAACTTTACTTTTCTCTCGTAATCTTCTGGTGAAAATCCATATGTTCGGCATTTTCGTTCAAAATCAATCTTGCGAACATCTCCAATATCTGTTTTCTTGGCAGATACTTTCATTTTAAATTCATATTCTCCATATGTAATAGAACCGAATTCAAAATCTAAATGATATTTCTCTTCCAGTCCGGCGAGCACTGCCTTCATATCTTTTCTTAATTTTGTAAATTCTCCCTTATTAAAATTCATGTCTCCTCCTTTATACGGCGTAATGAATTCCTTTCGGCATTTTTCTGGTAATAACAGCGTATTTGATTCCGGCTTTTTCTAATGAAGCTTTCTTTTCTCTTTCGTCTTCGTACTCATCATCATAGCAATAACTAATCAAGAGATTTTCTGGAGTAATAATATGAGCCGATTTCTTTTCGTCATAAAATGCATCGCAAGGATTAAATTTAATATCAACAACATTTCCGCCGCGCTTATCATACATGTAAACTGATTCGATATCGGAGCTGAACATATCAAGAGAAGCATTTCTAGATTTAAATACAGTTCCATTATTATAGATAAGAGAAACATTATACTGTTGGCGTTCCGTGTTTACAATATTCAGGTCTTTGATTGCTTCAGAAAATTTGATTCCTGTATTTAATTCCGTAGCGACTGCTCGGAGACAATCGTAGTTTAAGCTTACTCTGTTTGCAAATGAAATGACATTGTTGATTTCCGGATAAAAATCTTCCTTTAATTTATCTTTAAGATATACTTCAACTTCAGCCGCAGATGGATATTCGAATCTAAAATGATAATGGAATCTACCCGGACGATTGATAAGGTAATCATTGAGCTTTCTTAATTCGTTGCATGTGATGACGAACAATTTCTTTCCGTCGGATAACCCATCGAATAACGTCAGTAAATCAGTTTGCGGAGATGCTTCGCCATCTTTTGATTTCACTTCTCCGAATGTCTTGTCAAATTCATCGAATAACACCATTACTTCCTGCTCAATTTCTTCGATGTAAGATGCAATTCCTGGAACGTATTTATCTACTACAATAACAGGTATTCCTTTCTGGATTGCTGTATTCGCCAGCATTTTTGCAAATAATGATTTACCAATTCCCTTAGCTCCGCTCAAAATCACTCCAAGATTACGGTCGCTTGATGAGAACATATTCATAACTTTTGCAATTTTTTCGTTATGAACTCCATATATTTTTGATTCTCTTATTTCCATATCATTGTATTTTTCTAAAAAGAATCCTCTCGTTTTTGAACACCTAACCACATAGGACTGTGTAGGCAACTCACTGTACACTTTCATTGCGTCGTCAAAAATATCGTATGTATTATCGCCTAAATTAATCGCTTTCATTTAAATCTCCTTCAATAATCTGTTAAAATTTCTGGCCGCTTAAGAATTTTCTTCAAGCTAATCGGCTGTACTTCTTTCTCTTCTATCCTCAGATATAGGCTTTGGAATTTCCTTATTGCGCCGCTTTTTGTTACCGCAAAAACAATAGCTACATCATCTGTAAATCTGTGACCTATCATCTGACCTGCCTTCGCAAAAGACCATAAAACATATCTTCTCCTTTTAAAGTTTTAAATTATTTTCTTTGATGAGCCGTCGAGCAACCATTTTATTGATTTTCGGCTTAATTGAAATGGAATTACTTCCGTTTGTATAAATGTAATGGCTTCCGTTAACGCGGTCTAATCTATATCCATTCCGACGCAGAAGCCTTTCAAATTCTCTCTTGTTCCAAGTTTTTACTCTAGTCATGCCACACCTCCTTTCTTTTAGCCATGCACATGTCAACCTCTGTCTTCGTTACATACATCAGAAAGAGTTTTTGTTTTGGGGTTGTAGTATAAAATTTTTCTGGCAAGAAAATTATCTCCTATAAAAGTTGAATATATAACAGATTGAATATAATCAAAGGAACTTCTTCCTCCTCTTTGTTGACACTCAAGGTAACACAGCATATTTTTCTTCTTTATAGCAACCGCTCGTCCTTTTCTTTCAGATACAATAAAGAATGGGTTATTGTCTAGCATTTTGCTTATTCTATTAAGAACTCTTCTGTTTATTACATCTAATCCTATATTTCTGGAAGCCGGTTCCTCTAAGAAAACATATTTATCAGAATGAATGTATTTTATTCGGGCATCGCTGAAATCCCATTTAGCATTCGATCCGAAAGTTTCTAAAAATTCGTCTTTTGACATTTTTATTTTTCGCAATAACTTCATAGTGACAGGGCGCTCATCTCCCGTTATTCTTGTTGTGAAATAAAATTTTACAATGTAACTACCAGATAAAATCTTCTTCCCTATTTCTCCCGGCTTAAAAGTATCTTCCTTACATATCTTTTTATATATTTTTAAATCTGATTTATCGTGCACATATCGATATTCTCTAGCTATAATTTCATCAATAAATTGTGAGACTAATGTTTTTATATCTTCTCGATTCCCTAGAAGAAAGATTTTGCTTTCAAGAAATTCAAGCATATCCTCTCTTGTGAACATAGAAAAGACAGAAAAATTACCCGAAATACAATATTTCTCTTCAAAGAAAAGACCTGTCATTCTCATTAATCCCCCTAAATGAGATGTTTGAGCTTTCAATTCTCTTATAAATAAATCAAACGTTGTACCATCTTTAATATTTGCTTTCAATACAATCCTCCTAATCTTTCCATTAATGCATTAAAATCCGGCGCTAAAACGCCTCTGGATGTCAGGTTTGAAGGAATTATTTCGGTATCTTTTATGTTAAAGCATTTTCTTTCACTCGGATCATAATAAAAAACATGATTAATTGAATGATTTAAATTAAAAACAATCACAGCTGCCTTCATTATTTTTGAAGCATCTGACCCTAAATCTTCCCTTTTTACTATGCTACTTATGGCACTCCACTTAAAAGCGGTTCCACTTCTAAAACCATTGAATAAACAAATAAATGGCTCCCAATCTAACCTCTCCGCAATTCTGTCAAAAAATCTAGGCTCTAATATGTCATCTAAAATATCCTTACCACCTTCCTTTAACGCCAATGCTCCGTCGCTTTTACACATAATTATTTTGTCTTGCTTTGTTTTTGATTTTTTTGCTTTGTTCAAAAACTTCTCTTTTGTCACTCCTATAAAATCGAGAACCACCTTATCTACGAGCTCGTCAACAAATTCCCCTATGAGATAATATTTTATTTTATACGCACCTCCAAATATATTTTGCCCTATTTCGTATCTCTCATCTAGCGGCCCCCTAAAAACTCTGGGTTTAATTCTCTGCTCATCTAATCCGCTCAAATAAACATACTTATTGCGAATCTTTTCTTGAATAAAATCTTCGGCTAGCTTCTCTGGAGATAAATCGTCTCGGTTTATAAAATTCATAATATCTATAGAATTAAAATTAACGCTATTAAACGGATCTCCAAAGCTATAACTACAATCAATCATTTCTCTTAGCCCGCCGAACTTCTCCGTCTGCTTTCTAATCTCACCTAAAACTTCGATTACGTCACTCATAATTCCTCCTAATTCCGGTAAACATAATAGTCAGTAACATCATTAAAACAAATATCTCCGTGAGTCATAAAAAAGGTCGTCCACGCATCTGCTTCGCTACATCCTTCTACGATGTCTTCTTCCCATTTTCCATTTTTGTCAACGTACATAACCTCGAGCTCTACAATATAGTCGTCTGGAGCAAACCATTCTCCGTAATAAGAATAGTCATATCCATAGTGATAATTCGAGAGACTATATGCGTCAGGAATATATTCAAATTGAACCTTCTTGCCGGTTTCATCTTCCAATAATTCGGAAACAATATTAATCGTATGAAACATTTCTTCCATGTTTACCTCTTCACTTGTCGTGTGAGCGTTGTAATATCCGCAGCTAAGATTTACTGCGGCAATTCCGGCAAATGGAGCTAAATTTGAAATATCACTGAAACTTCCGTATGTTTTCTTGTATCCTGTAAACTCTGTAATATATTTTGTAAAATCTTTATTATCGCAATCATAAAAAACCGCATCATCTGAATTTGCCCGGTCTAATTCAATCATATAATTGAGTTTTTCGAGCTGTTTTGCTTCTTCTGTTTTTATGAATTTGTCGCTTCCAACTCCTCCAATTTCTTCATCTTCGCAGAAAAGAATTGAAGGACGAAATCCCATTTTTATAATCTCAAGAATCATGTATATTCCGCAACGGTCGTCACCTCCGATTCCATCTTGAGATGTTAGAATATGGTTTCCTTTTGCGTCCGTATATTCCATATATTCATACATCTGTACTTTATGTACTGTGTCCATATGAGCGGTTAAGAGAATTGGTATCTCTCCTTTTGCATACACCCAGCCATCTCCGTTTAAAGGCTTATATTTGGCGAGCTGCAAAGCTTCTAAGAGAAATCCTTTGAGTTCATCTTGGGTCATTCGGCAAATATCTATAAAATCAGCATATTTTACGTCGCTTACTTCATTGAATTTTATGTGATTCATAATTGGCGCTTTTTGCTTGATTTTCTTAAATTTCTTTTTAGTCATGTCTTTTCTCCTTTGTTAAGCTATATCTTCAAGTCTTATCGGTTCATCCGAGAAAACAAGAGGTTGAGTATCTTCTCTTTCGCTTACACATCTACAGCATATGCCTTCTTCAAAGTCGAAATCATCGTCCAATACATATTCTCCGCATTCTTCGCATTGAGAACAATCTTCCTTACATTCGTATGTTCCTGTTTCCGCTACAAACACATATCCTCCTCTTCTTGCACATTCTTCGCAACAAAATGTGGTTCCGTCACTTGCTGTAACTGTATTTTCTGTTCCGATTCTAACCCATTCATCGCACCAGTAACACTGTTCAAATTCATCTCTATTTTCTAAGCAGCTATCGCATACACTCCCAAATCCGGATATATATTCAAGCTCATCATTAGGGCACAAGTCTCCGCATTCTTCGCATCTTGAGCAACAATCTTCGCAATAATAGTCGTCTCCGATTAAATACATGTCGTTTTCGTTAAAAGAATATCCACAATCTGCACATGTTCTTCTTTCATTGAAGCACTCTGCACAAGTCATGGTTTCCCTTTCATCATGTTCATCTCCACAACACGGGCAAATTCCGCTATGGCCCACATCTATTCTTCTCACTTCGTTGATGTTTTTTCCTGCAAGTAAAGATACGTTACAGTTCCCGTAGTTAAAATAATCAGCATAATTAGCTCCGCAATGGCAAATAACTTTCTCGCAGTTACTTCTTCCCTTTAATGGTTTCTGCCAAAGATTTGCAACGCCCCAAGAATCGGAAATGATTTTCTGCATAATATTTCTGATGGATCTATAAATCGAATTTTCTCCATCATTATCCTGTGGATATACTCTCCCTTGCACAAAATACTCTTTTCTTGGATCAATATGGAACATGCAGCGATTAATTTTATCTTGCAATTCAAATTCTTCGCCGTCATACTGCTTATCAACCGTATAGAATACGACGCTTACTCCATCAAGCATATAGCTGATTGTGCCTCCGCTATAGCAGCCGGAATAATTTTCGTTTCCACGTCTAATATTCTTTTTGTCTATTGTGTGACAAGAAGCCCATGAATTTCCGAAGCTCATAGTATAATAATCGACGGGGTTCCAAGAAATGATTGTATGTCTCACGATATTTAAAGGATTTACCGCATCGCACAGCTTTGCGTATTCTCTGTTGTAATTCGGATATTTATCAATGCCTAATTTTTTGCACATTTTTCCGATGGCTCTCGACTTCTTTTGTCCTTCCCTTGCTCGGATGTCTGGGAATTCCTCATTAATTCCTTCCGCGGCTTGTTCAGTTAAGAGGTGAGTTTTCCCTAATTCTAACGCACGGCGAAAAACTGAGTAAAATCTATGTACTTTATTAAAAGCTTCTGTTTTGAGATATACCACTTCTGCGCTTTTTCTTTTACCTACACTGTCATAACCCGGGAGTAAGCTCCTACCAAGCCACTCTTTATAAGTGGCTATTTCTTCAGGATAACTTTCCTCATTGTCTATTAATCTATCAAAAACCCAACCGAGAAATTCTGAGACAATACTCATATCAATTTCTCTATTGTAGTCAGAATCAAAAACTATCTGGAATTTTCCTGGCACATAATTCGGATGGTTTCCGAAAAGCTGAGTCATTGCTCTTCCCTTGTTTTCCCACCAAGCATCTACGACTTTTTCAACTCCATATGTCGTAGATTTGTATTCATACTCATGATGAAGATCTAAGATTTCATCAATCAATGCCGCTCTTACTTCCGGCGCAAGCTCCATTTTATCCGGGTCTGTCAACCGTGCGTTTTCTTCTACTGAAATTTCTTCATTTACTTTCTGTAAAAAATCATTATTCATAGTAATTTCCCTTTCTTTTTATTTATTTCGTTTACATCTATTACTTCTGGAAATGAATCAAATTTTTGTACAAAAAAAGAGCCGCTTTCGCAGCTCTAATATTTTTGCTTATTCAGTTATTCCGAAGTAGTATTTCTTTATTCTCTCTTCGCCAATTGCTTCAATCATTTTTTCGATAACTTCTCGGGAAGATGCATAGAGTTCTCTTTGTGCTGTCGCAATCATATAAACTACGCCAGCTAATACACACCCGAATCTATAGCTGTAAGATAAACTCCATTTCCCTTCTTTCGTGTCTTTCCAGTTAATCTCTTCGTCATCATTTTCCGCAATAAACTCTTTGATTTCATGAAACACTTTGCATCGTTCTACTTCAAATTCCGCGACTTCCCTTGTTGGAAAAGCGTTTCCGATAACAAACCTGTTGGTTGCTATTGATGTTGAACTAGAAAATCTGCTTTCCCATACTTCTCCATCAGTGTCTATAAAGAAATAACTTTCGCCGGAGATTATATTGTTCAAGCAAAATCTTTTAGGCTTATTTGCCTTTTCAACCAACGATAAAAGCTGCTTTCTCTCTGCTTCCGACAAATTTTCCATATTTAAAGTAATCGTATCCATATTATTCTCCCTCACTTCTATTGACTGCTTTACTGATAAGTTCTTTTCCGTGCTTAATCATTTTTGCGTATTTTGGATTTTCTTCCAATATTTCATAAGTCTCCGCTACTCCGTAGTACCACGATCTGCAAAGAATAATTTTATGTTCTAACGCCGCCCCGGATACTCCCATAGGAGGTAAGATAGAGTTTTCTGAGTCCCAGAGAGCAGAGTATTCGCCATAAAACCCATCCAGCTCTGGTTCAATATCCAAAACATAACCCAAGCTTTGCAATACATCATCTATAATAATTGCATTAATCGGTGGAATATTCGAAAAATCCACTCCGAAATCCTCCGCTTTCTCAGAATCTGAATCGCTAAATTTTGTTGCCTCATTAATTGCAACCAAAATCATATCTCTTACGTCTTCCTTTTCTCCTTCTCTTAATTCCTGAAAATAATCTTGCTTATGCAATAACATCTTACTTACCTCCTAATCCGAAATATTTTCTAAACTTATCTATCGAACATACTCCGAAGAAAATATCCTCCATTTTTTGCTCGCAAATTTCGTCAAATTCTGCAAATTCCTCATACATCTGTTCAGCTATTTTGCAAACAATATCTTCCGGAGGTTTCTTCGTTCCTAATTTAACGCTCAAAAAGCTTTCTGCCTCATGTATCGCTGATAACTGCTCTGGATAATCTAGGTAATGCTTAATCTGTTCCAGCATCTCCCTTTCCTGCTCGTTCTCGCATTTCGTCACTCTATCCAGAAAAACTTTCATCTCTTCGGAATTATCGTACCTAAACATAAAGCCCTCCTTTAAGCCGCTTTTGTAACTTTCTCATCGTACTGCTCAATCTGCTGAATTATTCGCGGCAATAACTTCTGATAGCCGATATCGTAGCAATAATCAGATTTTCGGCTACTCCCTTTATAATAGGAAGGAACTCTTTTCTTTGAAACTTCCGCCTCTAATTCCTCAATGAATTTGTTGCCATCAATTTTCAGTCTAAAATCGAAAATTAAACTTCTCAAATCTTCTTCCGCTGTTCCGCTCAGGATTTTTCGCTGCATCTCGCTTTCCTCCTTGCTCGAATCTCTCTCTTAATCGAAAGATCGTTTTCCCTTTTTCTGCGATGACTTCTCTTGTGAGTCACAAAATCACTCCCCTGAGATTCCTTCGGGATAAAATTCATAATTGTCATGCAAGCACCTCCAGTTCGCTTAATGCGTTTTCAATTAAGTTAATCGCTTCATTATCATCGACTCTGTATTTTTCCCACCAAGAAGAAATATCTTCTCTATCAAATACAATGTCTCTTACTAAAGCCGACAAATATACGCCAAAATCCTTATACCTCGCCGTTTTCTTGAGAATTTTTGCGTATTCCCTTAGATTGTCAAGACCGGACTGCTCCAGCCGCATTTTTATCGTAGATTTTAACTCCGCTTTTTTCTCTGCCAATGTTTCCATCTCCCTTTTTACGCATATTTTTTAGCAAAATAATCGTCGTAATCCTCGTATCCGTCAGACATCATGATTTTATCGAGCTCTTTTCTCGCTTCTATCACAATGAACTGGCGTGAAAGAATATCTGCCGCCAATTTTTCTGCTTCATATTCATCTTCTGTATTTGACAGAATATTTTTTAAGTTTCTGATTTCGCTTTTATTGCGGCGAATTCTATCTTCTAAACGCTCAATTTTTGTCATTGTAGAACCCCTCTTTCTCTTGGATTATTGCAACAAAAAAGCACCCCGCATAATCACAGGATGCTTGATTGCCTATATTTATTTTAAAGGAACATCATCAATGGCTATTACTCTCTTTATATAATTGCCATTTCTCAATTTTTCTAGATTGATTTCTATTTTTACTTTTTTTCCTTTCATGCCTTTTAGTTTATTATATACCAGTTCATCATCAACAGTGTACTCAACATTATCATAAGTGACTGTTACTTTATATTCCGGTGGATACCGCAACAAACTTATAGCTTTTTTCACCGGCTCTTCCGGTCTTCTTTTACTCAGGTGATAAACGTCCGTAATAACACCTTCGCCGTTTATTCTTTCCCAATAAACACACTGAGTCGAATATGTTCTAAACGCAACTACAGCAACAACGACAAGACAAACAATAGCAATGATTTTCTTCTTATTCATCTTCTTACTCCTCCTTTTTGTTTATCTTATCATTTAATTTGCCGCCTGTCTATTTTCCCTTTTCGCTTCTTCAAGCGCCGTAACAACTAATGTATGAGACTGAGCAATGGCACAATTCGAACAGTTAATATGCAAACCTCTTGAGCAACAAATATGACAAGAATTTTCGAAGCTCCATTTTGCATAATCTATGTCGTATGCCTGCATTTGGTATTTCTGACCGATTTCTTCAAACTTCGTCATCTTCTCTCGCCTCCTTGTAGTCTCTTATCGTGTCTGCAATAATGATTCCGACTGTCGAAATAAAAAACACCATCGCCGGAATTAAATATTTTGTTTCATATGTATTGGCAAACGCTACTCCAAAGTAAATCATAAGAATCATACTGAGTAGCGATAAAATTTCCTTTTTCATGTTTCCCCTCCTGATTTTTGAGCATAAAAATAGCGCCGCTTTCCGTTGCGACGCAATAATCAAGCTATATTCAATTAATAATCTAAATCTTCGAAAAACCCATCATTTAAAAGGATATGCTTTAATGAATTAATCCTATCTCTTTCTTCATTTTTTGCTTTTTCTTCTTCCGGGTCATATATGTCTTTGAGTAATGTCTCCATAATGAACTCTAAATTTTTTTCAGTTTCTCTTGCGAGATGTTGAGAGTCTGTTAATTTAAGAACTTCTTTTTTATAGATATCTTCATATTTCTGCTTAGTTGTATGTTTAAACACCATCCCTTTTTGAAGTTTAGAATCTATCTCGTGAGCTATATTTTCTATTCTTTTAGCAGTTGGAAGTTTCTTTGACCCCCACTCTCGCTGCACTTCTTTTTTTTAAAAATTTTGGAATCATTCCGACTCTCCTTTCTTGCGTTCTTTCAGTTCTGTTTCTGTCTTATCGCATTTAACAAAAGTTATTTTTATGCTTTTATTTTCTGCGTCTTTCGGCAGCTCCACCACCAATTCCTCTCCAATTAATTGAACTCTTTGCTTTAAATACTCTTTCGCTTGCTCGACTTCTCCGTAATAAACTGCTTCGTAGAGAGCACGAATCTCTCTATTATCCGTCATAGAATCAAAATCGCAACTTCCTCTGTTTACCATAATGCAGTTTTCGCATTTAACATGATTGCAATATATTTTAAGTTCTTTTTTCCTGCTTTTATTGTCGATTTCTTTATCTATATAATAATCAAGAACTCCTTTCTTTAAAAGTATTCTGCAAAGATGACGAGCTTCCGCTTCATTAATATCCCAAATCTGCGTCTTTCTATAAAAAGAACAATTCCCATCAAGAGGACAATACATACAATCATCTATCGATTCAAAAACACATAATGTAGCTAATATTCTCCTCATCTCTTTGAATTCCATCGGAGGAAGTTCCGGCAGATATTCTACTTCATTTATCTTTTCTGTACTCTCATTGGATTCTTCCGGTTCTCTTTTCTTCAATATATCAAATAATCCCATAAAATTTCCTCCTCTTATCTGGACTTGCTAATTATTTACTTTAAAATATACTCGCATAATATCATTTCGTCAACGAAATTAGTTTCTTTTAGTACTGTTTTCAGCATACAAAGCACCTTTTGTAATACATATGCATAGTCGGCTACATAATCATAGAACCCGCGAAGCAATTCCGTTATAAAGTCTTGAGCACTCTCTATGTGCTCTAGAGTGTCATTCACAAAATGTAGAACCTTCGAGCAGTCATCTGTTAAATTTTCTATTTCCTTTTTGGTGATTTCATAAACTCCGCACAAAGACATCTCGGGGTTATTGCGTAGAATCCATTCATAAGCACAATTCCCACGCGGAAGCTCTGCGACTGTCTCCGCCGATCTTTCAAAATCCCAAATATTCGAAAAGTACGTCGTTTTATACAACGAAAGCAATTCTTTTCTAACATGACATTCCATAAAAGGAGAATACTCTTCAAAATCAATTTTCCTTTCTAATTTCAGCCACGTTAGGTAGCTTTCTATCGCTTTTAATTCACCGTATGTTGCATCTCCAACTCTCTTTATTTTAAATAATCTTATATGTGAAATCATAATTTTCTCCCTATTCTAATGATACAATTCGAATTTTCATACTTCCATCATCGTAACGCTTTGTTTCTAATTTCCCTTTTGCGGTTTTGCCGATTTTATCCCGGTATTTGTAATACGTTTCTGAACTGCTAAGGGAATATTCCACAGAATCATACTCCACGACTGTATTGTATGACGCAGGAACAACTCTAATTGACGTTGTTTTCCCTACTCTTACTGGATATGAATAAGCCGATCTGCTTTCTGCATCCGTAATCTTCACCGGAACATACTCGTATTCTGTTGACACGCATTTTTTGCAGCCAGTTAACGTCATAGATATGATTGCTGTTGCAAAAATCGCTACCAATATTAACTTCATGGGATTCATATTATTTCTGTACGCCATCGTGCTTTTCTCCCTTCTCTTCTGCAAAAACTATTGTAACGCTATCAATTTTTCTACTTGAAGAAATTTTAATCACAGTTTCGTTTTCCGCTGAATTCTCCAATATAACTGATGGAGTATTTTCCAAATTTGCTTTGCCTTCTATTCTTACTTTGGTGTCTGGTTTCTCATCTTCTCCATGATTCTGCACGTTTTTCAGTGCTTTTTTGTAAACTCTCTCTATATAGGAATCAGAGACCTCTGGTTCGTCGAGATCAATATTACGATTGCATATATCATTCGCAGCACAACTAACACAGCTATGTTTTTTGCAATATTCCAAGATTTCTTTTCTCTTTTTCATTATCGCATCAAAGTTTCTATGAATAATTTCTTCTTTATCAAAGCAAGAACAATCCCGGACATCAACAAGAGCACAATTTTTGCACCCGTTATAGCAATGTTGTTTAAGCCACTGTATCTCATAAATCAGCTCCTTTTTATCTTCTCTCTCCATTTCATCTGTCTCAAAAATTAACGCATAGTATATTTCAATTTCTTCTTCATCCATACTGTTAAAATCACAGCACAACAATTTAAAAAGACATCCTCCACATGAAGTTGCTTTGCAATATGAAATCAACTCCTGTCTCATGTCTTCAATTCCAAGAAGATTATTTGTTGCCTTTAATCCCATTTCTCTTCCTCCTTCACCGAATCGAGATTGTTTCCCTTGCTAAATTGCGGTACCACCCTATTTCTCGTTTGCCTTCCGATTTAGCGGATGAACCCGTTATCTACTACCGCGACTACATCATCCGTGTAATTGCTATTCGGATTCCATATACAGTAGCTAGTAACCCGTTTACCCTTTTTAACTCGCCGGTTATATGTGATATACGAGCCTTTTGTCGTGATTCCCCAACTTCGCCGTTTGCCTTGCAGATTTCCCCTTGCGTTTGACTTCAAAACTTCAACATAAACAATCCGCTTTCCCTTGCGAGTTCGCAGCTTTATCATGTTTGGTTTCCCTTCTGGAACGAACCGAACTTTATAACCCGGATAATGCCGCGAAATATACGTCGTTGCAACGGATAAATCCTTGTTTGTATTCGCTTTTACGGTTACCGGATTCATCGCAAGCACCATAACAAGTGCTAATGTAATTAATAAATGCCGCACTGGTGTTCTACTCATGTTTTCTCTTACTTCTTCTCCTGTAATTGCCTGCATAAAAGTATTATCCATTTGTTTTGCCTACCTTTCCCATTCATATGCACTGCCGTCATTTGTATAGATGATTAATGTGTTTCCATCTACTTCAAAATCTGTTACAGTATTCATATTAATTGTGTCTTTTGTATTTCCGTTGCTAAATACTTCTTCTGTATTTGCTTCGGATTTTTCGGCGTTTTTAGTTCCCGATTTTTCGGCAGTTGTAGCTCCCGAATTTTCGCTTGTTGACTCCTTCATGTTTTCCGTTGTATCTTTTTCTACACTTTTGCTTTTGCTTTCGGTTGTTGCAATAGTTGTTTCCGTCGCCGCTTTGACTTCCTGCCTTTTGGTGTTCGCAGTTCCAAATCCTGCGATAACTAATAATGCTACTAATCCAATTCCGCAAAATAATGATAATAACTTCTCTAACATTTCTCTTATCTCCCTTCTGAATGGTAGAGTACTTCCTACCCATTTACATCGTTTTAACCATCAGTTCTATCTTATTCCGTTCGCCACCATTGAACCAACTATGCCAACCCAATATGATTCATCTGTATAGCCGCGAAAATTGAGCTGTTCCGTTGTAGTTCCCGGAAGGTCACGCTGCCCGCCGCTTCCCTTTTTGGCTTTTCTTGCGTGATTCATCATTTTTGCGTAGTTTTCCCTTGATGAGTCATAAGCCCGTTTTGTCCGTTTTCGTCCGGTAAACTCAATAGCATCATACACACTCAACGATAAAGAATTTCTGCCGATAATCGTGTCAGACCATTCGTCTAAATCCGGGTCATAGCACTTAAGCCGCATATATTGGAGATTCTTCTTCTTGCCAATAAAGCTGGAAAGCCGAGTATAAACCCAGATATAGCCATTCCTGTCGAATGTTACTAGGCTATTTTTCGGCAACTGTACATCTTTGAATTTAATCGCCTCTAAAAGCTGGATAATCTGCCACTTTCGTCCGGCAGTATGTTCTAATACGTCACAGTGCGAAAGTACTTCTTTCAAGAACTTACACTGAAATGGCGTAAGAACAAAGTTATAAAGTTGTTGCGTGGAAACGCTTCGCATGTAAAAGTTATTGTATTTCATACTATTAGCCCCTTTCATGTATGATTGTATATGCTTATAACGCTACTTCCTGCAAGATGAAGCCGTATGACTTAGGATTGGAATAGCAAAGAGTTACTCTTGGAACACCTTTTTCTCGGCAGACATTCAGGACTGTGATTAGTTCGGGTGTCGGATGCTCAAGTAAGATTCTTAAATGAACGCACTCATCAAATGTCTTGCTATTGCTGAGATAATCTTTTTTGCGGCAAATATCCATAAGGCGGAAAAATATCATCTTTTCGATTAATCGACCGCTAAAATCGCCGCGTGGCTTAACGAAGAAATAGCCGTCTGTGAACGGGAACTTATCTTTGTTGTCGTAAAGTGATATTGTTAACTGTTTTTCGTGCATACTATTAGCCCCTTTCGTGTATTTTGTTTTTTCGCGTTGAACGTGATGCACAGGAATTTTTTGTATAAAAAAAGAGCGTATACGCTCCTGTGATTGCACGCTAAAAAGAGCTGGACAAACCAGCTCTCGTGTGATATTATTTTTTGTAAGGCTATGTTGGAGTCGGGTGGGCGGTGTATCCCAAGCCCGACTTCTTGGTACCGCATAGTCTTATTTTTATGTCTATTTCCCCGGCTCTGGCATTTTGAACAACGCTCTAGCAAGAACGCAGAGCCACTTGTCTTTATTTTTCAGACGCATATATACAATTTCGCCCGTCTTCTTGTCACTTCCAAGTGTTTCTTCTAAAGGCGTAAGAAGTGAGTTTACAACCCTCTTGTTAATCTTATACTTGTAAGTATCCGTGAATTCACCTTTTTGTGTTTCGTACTGTTTAACGTAAACTTTTAACGCTTCCACGAGTTCATCACGCTTGTTTTTCTTTTCAACCTGACTAATGTCGTAAGTACCATGTGCAAACGCAATATCGTACAACTCAGTACTACCATTGCCAAAGTCTACAGGGTTCGGAACAAAACCTAACTTTTTGCCTGTAGTCTTTAAAGCTGTACCAATAGACACTTTGTCGTCAATAGCCGCAATATAAAGACTTGCACGCACTCTAATAACGTCCGGTATTTCACCGTCATATAAATAGTCTTTAGAAATTTCGTCCAAAGTTTTGAGATATGAGCAACTATCCGCAATTACAGACGAGTCCACGTCATACTCATTCATGCCTAAATCATCAAATACTTTCACAGGGTTATAACTAGCCTTGCGAACATCTGATAAACGGATTGTTAACTTGTAAAACTCTTTCTCAAGTTTAGACTTTTCGTCTTTAAGCCGTAAAGTGTTTACAGCTTTCGCAAACATATGTTCATTGCTTACACCTAATGTATAAGCTGGTACTTCTACGGATTCAATTTTAGTGTTGCTGATTCTTAAAATACTCATTGTTTTCATGATTTTTCTCCTTTTCTTGTTTTGGGCATAGTTGTAGCCCGGTTTTTGTAATGTTTTGACAAAATATGGAATTTCCAAGAGTTTCCAACACTTCCTGCCCCACAAAGGAAAGACTTGATTTGAGGATACACCGTCAAAAAATCTACTTTTAGTTCTCTAAAATGGTTTGGAAGTTCGGGGATACACCGCCTGTTTTCCGCTCTTGTATTCGTTTGTCAATGTCCGCCACACTCCAGCGTGTGAAGTGCAACCCTGTTTTACTAGAGGGTTTCTAGTTGCTTGTTGGCTTGTTACTTGCTGTTACGCCTGCTGTGCAGGTCTTTTGTTTTTGGTTGACTTGTTACTTTTGATTCACCTCTTTTCTTTCTTTAAAAAAATCTATTAAATTTATTGCTTTTGTCTTTCGACACCGCTAATATATGATAGGCAAAACAGAAGTCAATACCTCTTTTCAAAAATTTTTCACGGTTCTCAAATATGGCTTATTTATACGGTATTTTAAAGGTTTTAAATACAGCAGAACCAGCACAAATTTAGATTTGTCACAGTTTTTATAGGGGGTGGCAAAAACCTTTGATAGAGCTTTATTTTTAGCGGCTCTAGGTGGTTAGTCCCCATAAACACTGACCTAAATTTTTGACAAAAAATACTCCACCTACCACCCGTTCTCCCCTCCCATAATCACTATTCCAACTCCCACTCCAGACTCAAAATTTTTCAAAAATATCCCATCGACCATGCTATCGTTTTTTCTTTGTTATTGCGGTTAGAAAATCTACCTAGACTACCGCAAAATTCGACTTATCCACAAGTTATCAACAACATTTCAACCATGTATTTTCTGAATTTTCTTAAGTTTTTCAATTTTGCTAAAAAGTTATCCACAATTTGCTATTTTTCAGAAAAATGAATTCTCCTCAGCAGATTCCTGCATACAGTAAGTTTTCTATTGCAGTAACCTTCTTCTCTCCTTTTTCAAGAATCATCCTGTTAGGATTTGTCTGTAGTAATAAACTGTCTTTTGTGAATCGAGATTCTATATCCAGAAAATGTTTGGATGAATTCGCAGAAAATAGATAATTACGTTTGAATAATGAAGTCTGTGTGTAAGAGAAGTCTTTTGTATTTTGTTATTGCGCGGATAATATGTACAGTAATTGTCTAATATCTCACCGTAACCGTCAGATGGCAGAAAAATTTTGTCCGTTTTCAGAAGTATATAGTGCGACGCTCGTGGCTCGGCATTTTCTAGCCGAAAACACGAAAATCCACTTGGCAAAACAATGTCTTATCTTATTAAGTCTTATATTAATAGGTCACATTCTGGTGACAAAAACATGACATCTCGACTGTGCTTATCTGGGGGTCATGTCACAAAATTGTCGTTCCAGACTGAATCACCCATGTTTGCTGGGCAAAGTACGTCTGGCACGAAAAGAAAGGAGAATTCTATGGAGTATTTCGTAAAAATTCCGAACAATTTTATAAAATGCGATATTGAAAAAGACTTTGACGTAACACCTTCGTTCTATGTCGTATATTACTTGCTAAACAATAATAGAAGCATTAGAAACCAAAGCTTTATATGGTACATAATCAATGAAGCTCCTCAAATAGACCATGACGGTATAAAAGAATACAAGACTGTATCCGCTGAATCCGCAGAAATTGAACTGAGTAATTACGACCTTGCAACTTTCCTAATCGGGCAAGGAACCGAAGCTTCCTGTGAAATGATGTATTATAACAAGCACCAAAAAGATTTTCCTGTTTACGAAAAAGATTCTGATGGAAATACTGTATTTGATTCCGACGGAAATCCAAAAGTAAAGTATTCATTTCCTGTTGTAAAATTTTGCGATAAGGATAATCCTGAGCTAAGTCTTTTACATCTTGCATTATATTACGCTAAATTGATTCCCGAAACAATCACTACAGATGAAGACGGAAACGAAGTGGTTGATTGGGTGTCAAATATAGATAAATCTCCTTGGAAAATAGGATATATAGATACGATGCCAAAAGAATACATAGATTACACGGTATCTTTTGGCGGTAAAGAACATGTCGGGAAAACAAGAGTATCTTATCTCCCGGAAGAATCTTACGCTTTCAATATCGATAATAGCGACTTATACTCTTTTCTCACTCAAGATGTAGCCGGTGCATTTAATTGCGTTTTTGTATTTGATACAGTTAATTGCTTAATAAATGCGTACTACGTGGAGCATATCGGAACTGATACAAACGCATACATCGGCTGGAGGAACGTACAAAATTCTATTACTGCAACAAACACAGATGATTTATATACTGCTTACACCGTATCTGGCGGCGACGGTCTTACCGGAATAGAACAAGCTAATTTCGGAAGTTCGGAAATTGAAGATTATTCTTATTTTATGAAAGATAATCGTTATCTTCCTCAATCCCTCATAGATAAATACAGAGAATGGCTAAAGTTCAGAGAGTCTAAAAGGGATTCATATGTTGCGGCAAATAAAAATTATTGGAAGACATATGATAAAGCCGCAGAGTTAATGGCAAGAGTCCCATCTGATTCTTCCATCCAAGACTGGGCAACGAAAAGCCTCGAAGATTTAATGTCTTACTACGATGATTTTACAGCAATGATTCGAGGATATGAAAAGCTCTATGTAGATAAGAACGGAAATTTTGACATAGATGCTTTAAAAAACTCCTCTTCTTGGGACAATTATTGCGAAATTCTCAATTATACAATCCCAACAATCGTAAACGAAATCGCAAAAAAGAAAACCGACAAAACTGAACTTTCAGAAGAATTAAAATCTTATGGGGGAGGAAATCTCCTTTCAAATGCGGTTTTTATGACTTCTTCCGACTGGATTAATATCGAAAACACTCTTTTAGATATAAAAGATATAGATTCTTCTCCTGCTTACGGAATAACCCGATATGCAACTGCATCTTCTTCTATTGGAACAACGGGAATAAAACAGTCAGATATTTCGGTTGAAAAAAATATGAAATATACTCTAAGTGCCTTTGTTCGCTCGTCTTCTTCCGACTCGATACAATTAGGATACTCCACATCCTCTGGAGACCCTATCTATACCGGTTTTTCATTGTCTTCTGGGTGGGTTAGGATATATATAACTTTTACTGCTCAATCCAATAAGTGTAGTGTATATTTTTCTGTCGAACCAAATTCTAAAGACAACAATTCATTTGATATTTGCGGAACGATGTTAGAGGTTGGAGAATCCCCTTCTTCTTTCAATTACTTTGAGTTAGATGAAAATTATTTAAAATCCTGCAATACGAACTGGGATTTATATGGAACGAAAGAATTAGAGATATGTTTAGAAGATTATTCGAATAGACTAAAGTTTTTATCTGATTACTCCGAAGAATATGAAAATGCAGATACGAGCTACTCCGAAGAAACGTATAACATCAAACATCAGCTATATTTAGATTATAAAAAATTATACAATGCCTGCAATAAAGCTTTAGAACAAAGAACTGCTGAATATGATGCTGCGGTTAAAGAGTATAAACAATATAATAAAGAAATGCTGGATATTAAAATTATGGTTCAGCGCGAAAATTATACAGATAAATTTACTGATGATGAAGAAAATATGCTAAAAAAAATATATCGCCACACAGATTACACGAACGAAAATGTCATCACTACTGATATCACAACTACGGATACTACCGTAGATAAGCAATATGCTCTTTATCTTGACGCTGTGGAAAATCTGTATGCTTCTGCTCATCCGCAATATTCCTACTCAGATACTTTAGACAATGTTTATCCATTGGAAGAGTATAAAAGTCTAGTTAAAACTCTTCACGTATATGATTATGTCCATGTTGAAGTAAGTGAATTTGGACATTTCGAAAGTCTGAGAATCATTTCCATAACAAGAAATCCTTGTGTTTACAACGGAACTCTACAGGTTGAATTTTCCACTGTAAGGCAATATAAATCAAAAAGAAACGACTTTACCAGCTTACTTGGAAGTGCCGTTTCTGCCGCTAAAAATTCAATTACCATGAATTCTAGTGCGTCCGATAAAACAGCTTCTTATACTATCACACCGGAATTTATAAAAGCAATTCTTGGGAGTAGCGGATTTTCAAATTATACTTCTGGAATACAATCTTCCACGGTTGATGCGGTAACTGGAAATTTCACGAATCTTTATGCTAAGTACATTGACGCAGACCAGATTGTTGCAAAACTTATAAAAGCTGATAGTGCAGAATTTAAAACACTCGTGTCTGAGTCTATACAAACAGATATTCTTACTGCAAAAATTCTCAATGCGGATGAAGGTTTTTTCAAGGAACTTACCGCCCAATTAATAAAAGACGAGTCTGGGAATATAATCATAGACTTAATTAATAATACGATAAATGCATCAACAATCAATTCAGATGTTGCTCACATTAAAAATCTTTTGTCCGGTTCTGGTGAGTTCGGAGACCTTCAATCAATTCACCTTACAGTTGCAAACTCGACTATTGATGAAGCGGTAATTAAAGAATTAATCGCTGCAAAAATCTCTGTCGCAGATTTAATGGCTCATTCTGCAACCGCCGAACTGATTACGCTTATATCTCAAAATGGAAATCCTGCAATTGCGTTCAAAGGTGCAACTCAGCAATTCTATGATTCCGATGGAAACGTCCGAATTCAAATGGGCCAAGACGGGAAAGGAAACTTTAACTTCATCATTCGTGGAAGTGACGGTAAAACGAAAATGTTTGATGAAAACGGTATTACAGCGGATGGTATTCCTGATGGAACGATTATCGGCGGAATGATTTCTGACAATACAATCTCAAAATCTAAGCTAGATTTTCCAATTATAGAAACGGACGAAAACGGGAAAATCAGCATCACTCAAATAAAAGATGGAAACGGAAACGAATTCGGATTCACGTATAATGAATTTCAAGAGAGCACAAAAAGTTCTTTGAACGAACTCGATAACAAGATAAACAATAACAGTTTTAAATTAAGAATTTCTGCATCTAAAGGTCAATTCTTTAATAACGGCATTTCTGAAACAACTCTTGAAGCACATCTGTTTCAAAATAACAACGAAGTCACTGAAAACTATGATTCTGAGTGCTTTCTTTGGAAGAGAACATCTTTCGACTCTTCTAGTGACACATACTGGAATGAGCAACACTCTGAAGGAACGAAAAAAATCGCTATAACAAGAACCGATGTAATGTACGGCGCAAACTTTTCTTGCACGTTTACCTATAACGGAGAAACCATTACATCACTCGCAACAATTAAATAACTAAGGAGGAAAAAAATATGGCTAGAGTCTCGGCTTACGGAGACATTACGATTACCGACTTAACGGATGTCGGCAGAATTACTTCTTATCTTACTTCTTCTCTCCCTTTAACTGTACTTTATAACCCAAATCAAACACCCTCATATAATCCGAACTGGGAGACAACAAACCTCGTATTAACACCTACTATCTTCTTTAATGATACGCTCTTATCTTTAACTGCATCTGGACTTACAATCACATGGCAACGACAGGCAGGAAGCGGCTCAGTTACAAATCTTGTTTCTGGTGAATCACCTTCAAACGGGAAGTTGATTGTTTCTAAAAATGTCCTTGAAGCAACTCCAATCATTACATATATTTGCAACATTTCATATATTGACCCCAATACAAATGGCGTTGAAATCAAGTCAAAATCTCAGATGTCATTCTCTCTTTCAAAGTCCGCTCCTGAGCTTTCAGATTGTAGTATTAACGGAGATACCGTATTTAAATATAACGGCGAAGGTGCTCTTACATCTGCTAAATCAATTACTCTTACCGCGAATCTTGTAAATACTTCTCTCAAACAATGGCAGTATAAAAAAGCAGACGGTAGTTTTGCGGTATATCCAAACTCCACAACCACAACTCAATTAGTAGTTAATGCAACAGACGATGTATTCATCAACGATATTGCAATTATTAAACTCGTAACTTCTGATAATGACATTTACGATATCCATCAAATTGTCAAACTTCGTGATGGTGCGGCTGGATCAGCTACTATCACTTGTATTTTATCGAACGACACACAGAGCGTTCCTTGTCGAACAGACGGAAGTCTTTATGACACTTCTTTAAATGGCTGTGACACTGTTATCTCGATTTTAAAAGGCGCGGATAATGACACTTCAAATTGGACGATTACGGCCACCCCAAGTACAGGAGTATCTGGTACATACGATTCAAAAGGACATAAATATACCGTAACTGCAATCACTCCAGATTCTGGATATGTAGAATTCACATGTACTAGAACTGGCTATGCAACAATCACCAAAAGATTCTCAATCAACAAAGACCGTTCTGGTTCTGATGGACAAGATGCTGTCATCTACTCTGTTTCCTCTGACGTTTCTTTTATGCAGGTAAATAAGAACGATGTTTTTGTTCCTTCTGCAATCACATTTACTGGCAAAAAGATAATCGGTAATAATACTGCTACTATCTATTCTGGAAGATTTAAAATTTATGAAAGTGCAGACGGTTCAACATATTCTTTGAAATATACCTCTACTTCTGACGAACAATCAAAGACCTACAATCCTTCTACCACTGCAATCAAGACAATCAAATGTGAATTATATCAGTCTGGAAATACAACAAAGATGCTTGACGATCAAACAGTATCTGTTGTTACGGACGGTAAAGATGGAGAAGATGGTAAGGAAGGCCCAGCCGCTATTAATGTAATATTAGGAAATAGTCATGAAGGAATCGCTTGTAATTCTTCTGGAGCAACTTTGGAGGAAAAGAACATTGAAATTCCTTTTGATTGTTATTCTGGCTCCACTCGTATCGCAGGAAAAGCTACTGTAGGTACTCCTCTTCCATCTGGTGTAACCATAAAGTCAAACACAGAAGCAACGGCAAGTGCTGGAGGAATGATTGTTCTTAATGTAAAAAAAGGATCTACTTTGTTCTCAGCCAACTCTGGAGATATCACAATCACGTTTACTGCCTCTGGACTCACATCCGTTCATAAATTTCAGCTTTCCAAAATCATTCAAGCCGATGCCGGAGAAAATGCTGTTTCATTCCAAGTATACTGCTCAACTGGAAGTGTCATTTACAAGAATTTAAATGAAGATTTTAATACCGTAACTTTATGTACTCGTTTAATTGATGGTTCTACTGTATTTGACTCCATGACTTCTGAATCTGGAGCTATGCTCACAGATGAATCTGGAAACATTTTAACTTCTGAATCCGGAGAAACTCTTATTGACGACACGAATCCTATTTCTTATCAGTGGTATAAATATGTCGGTAGCGGATATAAAGAACTGACCGGAAAAACAAATTCTTTTCTTACTGTTACTGCGGATATGGTTGATTCCAAAGACTTCTTCAGATGTTCTGTAACATACAAAGGAAAGACTTATTATGGGTTCTGGGAAGTAACTGACCGCACAGACCCAATCACTTGCGAGCCATATTCCACCCTCGGCACTCAGTTAGTGAATGGTGTTGGAGTTGGATGTATTTACGCTAGAGTAGAACAGAATGGCGTAGAAGTTGACCTTTTAAAAAGCGATGTATTTTCTATCACTGCTCCTACTGGCGCAACAAAGGGGGACTTTTTCTATAAAATCGACAAAGCAACCAAAAGCGTTACTCTTATGAAATATAACGGAACGACATGGGAGGCTGCTACGTCTGATGACCTTCCGATTTGCGAGTATAAATGGTACAGAAGGGATTCTTTAGGAAATGCAAAAGATTCGGCAAAACCATGCATAACCTTCCTGTTGTCGGAGAAGGGGGCTGTAAACTTGGTGCTTGGTATCATGTCGAAAAAACAATGACTATCCCAGAACAGGCGGATGAATCGGTTGGTATGACGGCTTCGATTCAATTCTACAATTCAAGCGCAGAAAAAGAAGCTAAAATCACGTTTAGAATGAAAAATGTCAAATTAGAATACGGTGAAAAAGCAACTGATTGGAGTCCCGCTCCAGAAGACAATATTTCTTCGATTAAAACTCTTGAAACGATTGCGCGCAAAAATACTCTCGATATTGAGACGAAAGTGGGAAAAGCCGACTTTTTTAAGGTTATTAATCCAGATACTGGCGAAGATGAGAAACAAACTATTTCAGAGTTTATGTCCACTTCTACTCAGAATATGTACGGCTTCAAGCGGGAAGTTAAACAACAATACGATAGCTTAGAACTGGGTGGCGTGAACTTATTTGTTCAAAACACAACAATTCAAGGTAAGTATTTAAGTTCAGAAAACGTAGAAATAAAAGATTCTGCATGGGGATATTCCGACTACATTGATTTAAGTGGGATGGATTACTACATCGCGTCTGGCTTTACAAATTTAGGAGCTGCCCCAGCAACTTGTTTTTACAATTCCGATAAAGTCTTTCTTTCGGGGGTAAAATCAGAAATTCAGAATAGTCAAGAATCAAAGAGAAAAATGCTTCAGATACCGGACAGCGCGGCTTTTATGCGTTTTTCATTTTTGCTGGCAGACATCGAAACACTGAAAATTGAGAAGGGGACAAAATCTACTTCCTATTCTCCTTCTCCCGAAGATGTTGCTCATAACATTAAAACCGTAGAAGAACAGACAGCAACAAAATTTTCATGGCTTGTAAAGAGTGGAACAAGTGAGTCCAATTTTGAACTTACAGATAGGATAATCAGTCTAATATCAAAAAATATTAATTTAAATGGTATCGTTACTTTTATGAATACTGCGAAAGGTGAAGTATATAAGAACTTGTATGCTTCTACAGGTTATGCAGATTTTGAAAGTATTAAATCTACTGATGAGGCTATTTGTTATGCAAAATTTGACAGCAATTCTGTGGCAATAGATAGTTCTACATATTGGCAAGGTAGTAATTCTCTTAAAATTTCTGGAACGGCGAAAGATCGTGTTAGGGTTTATTTGGGGAACAAAGAAAATAATTATGGATGTATAAAGGTAGAACAAGGAAAAACTTATCAGATAACAGCATATGTCAAATCTGATTCTGAGCAAAATGTATCTTTTGGCATTGACTGGATTACACATGGAACAAAAATAGATGCCGCAACAGGTACTTGTTATATTGAGTCGTATTTATTTAATTCTCAAAGACCTTCTTTTCCTAAAGGATGCACCACAATCACTCCAAATACATCATGGCAAAGAGCAATTACTACATTTACTGTAACAGACAAAACAAATAGTTATTATTATATTAGTATTGTTCCTACGATATATAATCAATTAAGTAAAAATGCTAATTTCTGGGTCGATGGAATTATGGTCGAAGAAGTTGAGTCTTTGAATTCCGAGCCAAATGAATTTACTAATTCGGCAAAAGCTACAATTATTGACGGTAATTCTATTCTTACTGATTCTATTACGGCAGATAAATTAACGGCAAACTCTATTACGGCTGAAAAGATTATGGCTGATGCATTGAAATCTAAGAATTATGTAGTTGGTGAATCTGGTAGTTTCTTAAATCTTGCGGATGGTAGTTTTGATAGCAAGTACTCAAAATGGGATAATGCAGGAAAAGTTATTGCAAATGATATAACTATAGTTGGCGGATCAATTAATGTTAATGATAAATTTATTGTTAACAATGATGGAATTGCAACACTACAGGGAGCTACTGTTGTGGGTAATATTACGGCTGAATCGGGCAAAATTGGGAAATTTAATCTTGACAATCTAGCTTTAGTTACTGGAGATACCGATGTAACTTGTGCAGGTTTAGGCGGTAGTTCTCAGGCTTTTTGGGCAGGTTCTTTAATTATGGATAATGCACCGTTTAGAGTTGGATATGATGGGAAATTATACGCTTCGGATGCGGATATTTCTGGGGTTATTAATTCTACGGATGGTAGTATTGGGGGATGGAAGATAAATAGTGAGGGAATTAAATCATTTTATTCACATACTGATACAGTTGACACTGGGATTTTAGATTTTTCCAATTCACTAAGTCTTTTGTCCGATACTTCTAGCATTATTTTAAATTACGATGGTAAAACTTACTCTGATTCTTCAAGAAAAAATATTTTGGAAAGACAAGTTGATTCTTTATCCTTAAATGAATGTTTAATTCAAGGTTCGTCTAAATATACAATATATGGAGAAGAAAATGAAGAACAGAGTTATAGCTTTTACTTAAGTGCTATAAATGGATTACAAATGTGGGATAATATATCAGGAGATAACACTGTATATTCTTGGAATGGGATTTTATTTAATGATGGATCCCGTTTAAATAGTGCAAAATGTCATGCTGGCTTAGTCGCTCATTATTGGAATTCTAATAATACAAGTTGCGGAACAAAAAAGGATAACTATGTAAAACTTACTTCGTTCAGTAATGGCACGGAAGGTAAGTTAAGCGAATTATATTATAAAAAATCGAATTATCAAATTGCAATATCTAGAAATGGAGTATATAGTTTTCAAACTCGTCTTGCTATTAATTCTCCGACTGCAAATAAGAGAGTTGAGGTTGCGTTATTTAAAAATGGAAGTAGGTATGCGGCATATTCCGCAAGTTATGCTACTCCAGTTGATTATACGTTGGGTCAATTAAACAACTATATATTATATTTATCTGAGGGAGATACTATAGATTTTAGAATTGCTCCTATAGATAGCTACTCTGTTAATGTTAATATGGTAGATATTTTAATTTATGCATTGGATTATGATTTTGATGGTACTGAATTATTATAATAAATAAAATTAGATAACAACAAGGGTTCAGAAGAAAGAACCCTTGTCAATAGATTATTATTTTACTTTTACTGTAATTTTGGCTTTCTTTCCAATACTTGTTTTTAATGTAATTACAGACTTTCCTTTTTTAAGACCTTTTATTTTACCATTTTTAAGAATTTTTACAACTTTTGGTTTGGATGATTTCCAAGACAATATGTCCTGAGCGTTTACAGGTTTTCTTATGTATTTAAGTCTTATAGATTTTCCTTTTTTGATTGTAATGGATTTTTTCTTAAATTTGAGCTTAGAAGTAGGAGTTAATTTAGGTATAATTCGTGATTGCAAAACAATTCCACATCTTTTGCATATTTTTTCTTCAAGTCCATTCTGTGAAAGTGTAGGATTATTCATCAACATCCATTCGCTAATATCATGCCCAAGAGCAGGAATGATTTTTCGATATACAACTTGGTGACAAATATTGCAACTTATAGTTTTATCCCAACTTTCAGTACAAGGGGAATGTGTTTTATTTTCTACCCAGTTATCCTTATATATAGTATGGTTCCCATCTGCACAATTATTATTTGTAATAAACTCTATGCTCGGGAATCTCTTTGCAACTAAAATTGTTCCGTCATTATTTTTAACTTTAATTTCTGAAATAACAATCCATGTTCTACCTTCTTTTTTTGTGTATAAATTTATTCTTCCTTGAAAATAGCCGTTGTCTTCATTATATTTCAATGAGAATAAAACACCATTCCCTCTAACATAAATAGAAGTTATTTGAGATGTATCGACATCATTTAAGTCCCTGAACTTAACCATTAAAATAGGACTTTCACCTATTCGATACACAGGCTTATCGAGTTTTATTTCTTTAACAGTAATTTCTCTCGGTTTCTCCCCTTCAATAATTTCCGCACTTGCAGGAACACTCGCTGCGCCAAATGTCATAACAACACACAACATCGCAACAAGCAACATTTTAATTCTTTTCATATTCTTCTCCTTTCTCGCCTTATGACGAATAAAAAACATTCATTTATATTATAAATGTAAAAGAAGATATTGGCAAGAAGAAAACGAAAGCAGGTGATTCAAACGCATAATATTAAAATCCTTATTAAATATCTCGTACTCTTTCTACTTGGCGGTTATACATATTACGGCATTGAAATTCTTTGGCGTGGGTATTCTCACTATAGCATGATTATCTGCGGTGGAATCTGTTTTATCTACGCAGGACTACAGAATGAACAGATTGAATGGGATTATCCGTTCTGGAAACAAGTATTAAGAGTTGAAGCGTTTATATTAAGTGCTGAGTTTATTACAGGGTGCATTGTTAATCTTTGGCTTGGATTGAATGTATGGGATTATAGCGGTTTACCGGGAAATGTTTTGGGTCAGACTTGTCCGCAGTTTGCCCTATTATTTTTGCCGTTAAGTGCGATTGCTATTGTTGTTGATGATTTTGTTAGATGGAAATGGTTTGGTGAAGAAAAGCCGAGATATAAATGGAGGTGATGCGTGTATGCTGAAAAGATTGTGGAATAAATTCATACAGAAGATTGCGAAAGATGTGAAAAAGGAATTGGTAAAGGATTTTAAAAGAGTTGGATATAGAAAATAGAGAAATCAACTTATGATTATTCCAATGTTGCTGGTTGGAATTTTGATGGGAAGAATGCTGGCTGTTAGACAATATTGCTATCTTTCTCCACGCAATTGTTATATAATGGGAATATATCAATTATAAAGGAGACGGACTATGGCGAAAAAAGAATTCATTAGCAATCGGAAATGCTCTCTTTGTGGTGAAATACACGGAATGGCTCTTTGTCCTATTATCAACGCAAAATTAGAAAAACACGACAAATCTAAAAATCGAAATTTTTTAATGGCAAATATTTTGTTAGAATGTATACATAAAAAAATAAGTTTTCAATATCTCTTAAAGGAATATAATGAACTCGTCTCTGAATGGAACGATTTTCCTAATGACGGGATTCCTGTTGTTTGTTTGGATACTCCTACTGAATATTTTGCCGCCGCACTTAATTGTAGTGCTTCTAAATTTTTTAAAAACCCAGAAGTTACTACTCGGGAATTTGTGAAGATAATTTCCGATGACTGGGAAGATAAGTTTGATACAACACCAAATTTTGATGGAAAATCAGGTTCGATAATTCTAAGCTTAAATCACATTCCAGTTATTGAAGACTTAGAAGAAAATTATTCATGGCCTCCAGAGATGCGCTTAGAGAAAAAATTTTTTGCAAATAGAGAACCCGAATATCGTCTTGAAATACAAATTATCTCTGTCCCGAAAACTCGTTTTCAAAATATGGATAGCTGTTCCTGTTATGACTTAGAGCTCATTTCAGAAACAAACGGTAATTTAAGAGATTTTTTCGAAAAGAAATATGATGAATATTGGACTGATATAGCGATAGACAAATCCCTTGACGATGAAAAATTTAATATATGGATTAACAGATTAATTCGTGCTACTCAAAACAACTTATTAAATTGGGAGAAAATGCGCTATCATGATAGGTTTTCTACTGTTTATGGAGGCACAGATGTAGAATTATATTTTGATTCAAATATGAAGGGAAACTCATCAATTTGTATTAGAACCAACAAAGGACTTGGGACTCACTTTTATTGGAGCGAATATCAAGAGTGGCTTAACAATAATAAAAGCTACTGGAATCGTTTTAACAAAAACATAGACGAATTTAGACCTTGGTGTGACCCAATGCCAAAACTTCTACCAGAAGAAAAAATAGGTGAACCTCTCTTAAAAGATAATTCTTCCATAAGAGAATCTATTGTAAAGTTGGAAATTTTATTTGAATCCATAAAGAAATCTGAAGAAATAAAAATAAACAAAGATTTAAGAACCAAACATATCGAATACGCAGATACCGTAGTTTCTTCCACATCCTTAATATGTAATTCTCGTACTCACTCTATTTTACCATATATAGGAATCATCAAACTTCTGATTCCTGATAACGAGATTGTTAATTATCAAATATATACTGGTTATTGCAGAGATTGTGACAAATACTATATTTTCGAACGAGATTACGAAGAAATGCTTAAGGCAGGAACTCCTCTATGTAATATCTTCGATAAAGATAATCCACAAAGCAAAAGCAACATTCCGTTCAGATACAAAAGCCAGTCTGTTCTAAGTGCTATGGGATATACTGTTGACAAAAATGTGGATTTAAGCTCGGATAGACGACATGAAATTTTGCTCGAAGCTTTAAAGAAGGATTTTTTCTCGATTCATGATTTGCTCGATTTCTTAAACTGGCTCGTAGCGACCAGAAAAACTCAAAAGAAATATGAAAATGCTATAGCAAAATGGAATGAAGATATTAATTTTATAGAGAACTACAAGAAAAGCGAAAGAAAAACTATTTATATATCTTCTATTTATAAGAAATAATGCGATTTAAACGCTCAGATTTTAGATAAAAAAGAGGGGGTATACATGGGAAAGAGATTATTTGAAATTGTGTCAAAGAATGAAGGCATGATAAGTGTTGATTTATGGTTTGATGATGATATGGAAGATAACGGAGAAAACTTCCCTCTAGAATACATAAAATTTTCAGATTTTGATACTAAAAAATGACAATGATTAAAAAATAAATTCACAGCTCTGCTTCAGCGGAGCTTTTTTTATTGCATAAAAGGATGGTGATAAATATGGTTTTACAAACAGTTTCGCAAATTAATATCCGGCAGGCGGCTTCAAAAACTGCTTCTGTCGTATGTACTGCTCCCGCAAATACAGATGTCAAGGTTGTCGGAGCTAAAATTATCTGGAAAAATAACATTCCATTCGTAAAGGTTTCTTACAAAGGAAAACGCGGCTTCACCAACGGCAGACATCTCCGAGGTTTAGTCTTGAAAGTAAAAAATCGTGACAGCGCAAAATATCCAAAACTGGCTGTTATTGCATCTGGACGAGCCTCACGAAGAATCAAAATTCCGCAACAAAAGAAGTTCGGAGCATTTTGCCAAAAGCACGGTTGTTCTATGGCGGCTGCTTCTATCGCTTTACAGTTTAGAGGAATTACAAAATCCCCATATGAAGTATATTCATACGCAAAAAAACACTTGGGCGGATATACTGGCAGTAAGCTTACTATTTTCGGCATTGAAAAAGTCGTTAATAAAATCGCCGGGAAGAAAATTGCTGTATGGAAAGGTTGTCCTGAAGGTACTAATAAAAGAATCAGGACTGACATTCAAAAAGCCATTCATGACGGACATATTGTATTGCTCGAACAGAAAAATCCCATCCACACAAATGCCGTGATTGGAAGAGATATTGACGGAAAATATGTTATTGCAACAAACGGCACAACAAAAAAAGTTACTATGAACTGGCTTATTAAGACGGTATTACATGGTAAAGCTGGCAGAAAAAATCAGGCTAACTGGTGGAAGGGAACGGCTCATGGAGCTGGATATGTAATCGTGAAGAGAGCATAAATATAAAGATATTGTTATTTATTCGGGAGAGTTTACTACTCTCTTTTTTATTGCTTGTAAATTAGTTAGGAGGTATTACACATGAACAAATTAAAGAATTTTTTAGAACAGATTAATGTAAAAGATATTAAGGCTAGTACATATGTTAGTGCTGTTGTTCTTATTTTTACGATGGTGAATTACGTGTTAAATATTATGGGAAAACCTGTAATCAACATCAATGAAAATGAAATTGCCGCATGGGTTACTGCTATTGTTGGTGTTGTCGGCATTATTTATTCTTGGTATAAAAATCAGAGTATTACAAAGCCAGCACAAGTTGCAGATGACGTTATGCAAATTTTAAAGGACGGTAAAATCACTCTTGCGGAATTGGAAGATTTTGTCGCTAAATATTCCGAACAAGATACTGACGACGAAGAAGATGAAGAATACGACGATTCTGAAGACTATGTATACGACGAAATTGAGGATGATGATTTAGATGGCGAAAATTACTAAGAACTGCTTAGATTTAGTAAAAGAATTCGAAGGTTGCTATTTAAGGGCTTATAAAGACGAAGTGGGTGTGTGGACAATAGGTTACGGCATTACCAATTCTGATAAGTCAATTACAAAGACAACTATTAAATCCGGCTTAACAATTAGCAAAGCTACCGCTGAATCATGGCTAGAAAAGTCTTTAACACAAAAATACCTTCCCCTCGTCATGAAATATAATGACAAATATAAGTGGAATCAGAACGAAATTGATGCGCTTGTCAGCTTTTGCTACAACATTGGAAGCATCAAAGGCTTAACAGCTAACGGAACTCGCTCTCGTTCTACCATTGCAAGTAAAATGATGGAATATAATAAAGCTGGCGGACGAGTATATGGAGGGCTTACACGCCGCAGAACAGCCGAAAAAAAGCTTTTTACAACTCCTGTTAAAGTTATTAAGAAAAAAGAAACAAAGGCTACTGCAGCCGTACAGAAAGACTACACAAAAGAAAGAGTTGATGGTGTGAAATATTTTGGGATTTTAAAAAATCAAGCAATTAAATCATTTACAGAGTTCTTGCATAAGAGAGGTTACGGCGCAGGAAAACCAAATCTATCTAAGATTGCCTCCGCAAATGCCGACAGCGCAGAAGTTAAAGCCGCTCTGCTTACTCTTGCGAAAAAGGGATTACTCGTGAAACCGGATGGACTTAATAAATGGGAGCAAAAGAAATAATCTAAAAGAGGTGATATGCTCATGCTCGAAGCATTTACGCAATTAACTTCTATAGATTACATAGCTATTCTTAGTGGTATTGTTGTCTTTATTGCGGCAGCTACCACTTTGAAGGCTGGAATGGATAAGTTCTTTACCACCTTTGAGATTACTCCTCCGTGGGAAAAATCTAAAAAAGAAGAAAAAGAATACAGAAAAGATGTTCGTAATCAATTGACTGACCTTAAGCAGCAAGAATCCGATTTTGAAAAAACGCAGCTTAACTATCGCTCAAAAAACGAAAAAACGACAAAAGAAATTTTAGAATCAATTAGTATTTTGTCCGAAGATATTAAAAGTTTGAGAAAACAAATTGAAGATATGGAGCTGGAACGCAAAATTAAAAAATATAGATGGGATTTAAATAATTTTGCTACTCAGCTCTCTCGAGATGTGCGTTATGGAAAAGACCAATTCGATATTATTTTCCAAGAACACGAAGAATATGAATCTTTGTTAAGAGAACATAATATGACGAACGGTCAGACAACAATTGCTATGGACATTATTCGAAAATATTACAAGAAGTTATATTTCGATGGCAACAACCAAAATTAAAGGGTATCTATCTGATACCCTATTTTTTGCTTTAAAGATTAAGTTTTTATAAATATTTTCTTTCTAAATTCTTAAGAATAAAAAAATAACGACCATATATTAATATATTGCTCTCAATACACTAATATATAGCCGTTATCCGCAAACTTTTTAAACTCATCCGTACAAGAATCTCCTTTCTCGATTACTTTGATTGATTCTTTGATTTACTGAATATTCCCGAAACCCTTCAGAGCCTTTATTTATGCGGTTTATACAATGCAGTTGACGGGACTTGAACCCGTACCCAGTCAGCCCGGACTAGATCCTTAGTCTAGCGCGTATGCCAATTCCGCCACAACTGCTTATCAGTAATTATCTCTCTCACTGACAAAATTTATTATATCACAGTGTTTTTTTAATTGCAAGTACTTTTTTAAATTTTTTAAATTTTTTCGTTTTTTTTAATTTTAAGAAAAATAATGCTTTTTATAGAAAAAACAAGCGTCCCTATATCATGGTATAGTGTATATATTTTCTCATATCACCTCATTTACACTTTTTGTCTTAGAGCGTGTTTGAAAAACACGCTTCAGCTTAACAATAAAGAGTAACAAAAAGAGAGAGGTTCCAAAGTATAAAGCATCTTACTGGAACATCCCCCTTTTTGGGTTTTGCCTGTTTTTAATTTGAGAAATAACTACTCTGTCGTGTAATCATTTAAATACTGAATATCTGTCGTAAGGTAAAGCCCTTCTTCTGTAATATAGGCGGAATCTCCATTTTTCAATGTTACTTTTCCTTTAATTGGTACTTTATCGCCTACATATACAGATTTAACTACATTATCTGCAGAAAAATCAGCCCACGCGCGGAGTCGTACTCCTGTTGAACTAATATATGTGATTGCTACATAACCACCTAGCTTTTCATAGGATGTAAGTTCTTCTGTATAATTTTCACTTGCCTTTAGATACATGCCATTTCTCAAATGATAGTACGTCTTACCTTCATAGCTTCCCTTTTTACTTGCCCAGAGAATCTGTCCGTTCTTCAAAGATACCGCACCTTTTTTCTTCTTCTCTCCCGGCAGCTTTGAGGTATAAATTCCTTTTTCAGGCACATCTTTTATCATAATGTATCCTGACTGAAATGTTTTGTCTGTGTCCAGATACTCTTTATGAATATCCTGTGTACTACTCTCGGCTTCTTTTTGAACAGCGTTTCCCTGATATTCTCGTCCTTTCAAAAAATGCTTAAATCCAAAAATAAATAGAAGTACACAAATTACCAGCGCAAGAGAAAAACCCATAGATAGAAAAGACTTTTTAGTGGATTCCATATCCTGATTATTTTCTTGTTTTTTCATAAATAATTAATTGTCCCAACTTGTAAGATTATATTTTTTAATAAGTGTTGTCAATTCAGAAACATAACCAGACCAGGTACAGTAGCCACCTTTTTGAAGAATTGAAAGCTGTGTAGAATAACTCTTTGTTGTGGTAAGTCCATTATAGCGTCTGTGTGTACCATTCATTGCATTAGAAAGATATGCTGAATGATCAGCAATCGACTGGGCTACAGAACTATATTTACGGAACTTAGCTGTAATAATTACCTTTTTCCCGTTATATTCTTCTGTTGTTTTTACTTCCGCATAGCTTTTTCCATCCCATGCAGAACCAGACCAGCTGTTACCGGAAAGAGATGTTTTCATTCCAAACATATTGTTAGAACTTTGTGTAAGACCAGATTTGCCCCAGCCGCTCTCGTTGATTGCCTGTGCTAATGTTACAGAAGCAAGTACTCCTGTCTTTCTGTAATCTTCTCTTGCAATCGGACCTACTGCGTTAACAAATTCCTGTGTACTCATATTCTTAAAAGCGGTTGCCTGCAGGCTGCTACCTACTGTCGTTCCATTGGATGTTGATGGTGCATTCGTTGTTATCGCTTTTCCCGTCATGTAGATTGCTTTTCTCGCTGCATTATATGTATAATTGATGCCTAATGCCTCACACACTACCTTAGCTGGAACCATAATCAATCCCGTTCCACCCACTTTTGCCTTAAATGGAGCTGTACGAATCTTTTCTTTCTTTCCATTTATGTAAGCGTATGTTTTATTCAAATATAAAACTATTTTATTACCATTATAAGAAAGTGTTAAAACCTTGCCTTTGTTCTGCTTTGAATAAGATACTTTTGGACCTCTTTTTACCATTGTATAACTATAAGGTATCATAATATTTCCATTAACCATTAATCCTGGTCTTGTCACACTGTTCACTCTTTTACTATTATAATACACTTTGTAACTTGAACCAGTATAACGAACTCTTTTACCGCCTCTGCTGTAAGTAACTGCTGCCGCAGCACTAAGCGAACTAAATGCCAGTACAAACACCATCAAAAAAATTGCAGCTTTTTTAATAACCTTTACATTTTTCATAACTATCTCCTCCCTTTTAGAAACAAAAATTAATGTTATTTAATAAATGGACAACTTTTTTGTAAACAAAAAAGGCCAGCAGATAATATCTGCTGGCCTTAATCTTCATTAAGCTAATTTGCTCTTTGCTAATTCTGCAAGAGCTGCGAAACCTGCCGGATCAGCGATTGCCATCTCGGAAAGCATCTTTCTGTTAACTTCTACGCCTGCTAACTTTAAGCCGTACATGAACTTGCTGTAAGAAAGTCCGTTCATTCTTGCTGCAGCGTTGATACGTGCGATCCATAACTGTCTGAACTGTCTCTTCTTCTGCTTTCTTCCTGCGTAAGCGCTTGTTAAAGCTCTCATTACGGACTGTTTAGCTACTCTATACTGTTTAGATCTTGCTCCTCTGTAACCTTTCGCAAGCTTCAGTGTTCTGTTATGTCTTTTCTTTGCGCCAATTGCGCCTTTTACTCTAGCCATTAATTACTTCCTCCTATATACGATTAAAGATATGGTAAAATCTTCTTCATGTTCTTTACGTTAGTTGCATCTGTCATTGCAGCTTTTCTTAAATTTCTTTTTCTCTTCTGAGATTTCTTTGTTAAGATATGGCTCTTGTAAGCTTTATTTCTTTTTAACTTTCCGCTACCTGTCTTTTTAAAACGTTTTGCAGCAGCTCTGCTTGTTTTCATTTTTGGCATAATATTAGTCCTCCTAATTTCTAATCTTAATTAACGTTTTTCAGTTAAAAACATTATCATACTTCTTCCTTCAAATTTAGGCTGCTTATCAACAACAGCTACATCTGAAAGCTGCTCGGCAAATTCTTCAAGGATTACCTTACTGGAATTCACATGAGCAAGTTCTCTTCCGCGGAAACGGAGAGTTACTTTAACCTTATCGCCTTTGGAAAGGAACTTTCTAGCCTGATTAATCTTTGTGTTCAGGTCGTTCTTATCAATGTTTGGTGAAAGTCTTACTTCCTTCACATCAATTGTCTTCTGTTTTTTCTTTGCTTCCTTTTCTTTACGGGCAAGCTCATATCTATATTTTCCATAATCAATAATCTTGCACACAGGCGGCTTTGCATTCGGAGCAATCTTTACAAGGTCAAGCTCTGCTTCTCTTGCAAGCTTCATAGCTTCCTTTGAAGACATAATTCCAAGCTGTTCTCCATTACTGCTGATAACTCTGACCTCTCTGTCACGTACCTGTTCATTAATCATTAATTCGTTAATAGTAGTACACCTCCATAAAATAAAAATTAGTCCGGCGATTTAAGTACACCTTTGTGCCCAAACCCCATGAAAAACATAGAAAAAAATGGACAGTCACAAGACCATCCACGAATATCTCATAATCCCTGCCATAAGCAGTTCATTATACTTACGATATCAACCCGAGTCACCATTGTGCTAAGGTGAGAGTGGACACTCTGCTTCTTTGTTACTCAATAACCTTAATTACTATAGCATTACTTAAGTAACATGTCAAGTCTTTTTAAAAACTTTTTTTAATTTTCTTTAAAAACTCTTTTTACATTAAAATATATCTTAATTATATATCGTCTGTGAAATACCTCGTAATCTAATTATCAGGAATTCCTGCTTAAATTTCTCAAAATGTCCATTCGTCAATGGCTATTTCAAAAGAAGTGAAATACTCTGTCCCGGAATTAATTATAAATCTAAAACTAATTCCTTGCCTTCTTTCTGGTACTGTCTGTAAGTAATTCCTACCATATCAAGCATTCTTTTAGCCGCTATTGTAGAATCCGTGTCCGCATACTTATCAGAATAATAAATCACCTCTGTAATTCCTGCCTGAATAATCGCTTTCGTACACTCATTACAAGGAAATAATGTCGTATAAATACGTGCACCTCTTAAAGAACCACCACTGTAATTAAGAATGGCATTCAGCTCCGCATGACACACATACAAATACTTTGTATCAAGAGGAGTTCCTTTTCTCTCCCACGGCATTCTATCATCATTACATCCCGTTGGCATTCCATTATATCCCATAGAAAGAATCTTATTATGCGGATTTACAATACAGGAACCAACCTGTGTGTTGTTGTCCTTGCTTCTTTGTGCAGAAAGAAGGGCAACCCCCATAAAGTAGGCATCCCAGGATACATAATCTTGTCTTTTCATTGCTCACTCTCCTATCGGCATTATTTCTTTAATGATAACACAATCAAAAGGTAAAAACAATTCTGATTTGCGCAGCAAAGGAGACGCTCTCAGTAAATAAAATAACCTATATTTGTGACTTTAGTCGCTGCGGGTTGAACACTCGCTTACACACGCTCGTATCCAACCCTTGCTCCGAGGCCACAAATATAGGTTATTTTATTTACTGAGAGCTGTCTTTGGCTGCCTATTCAAACTCAGAATTTATTTTGAGAAAGATTTGAGAGAGAATTTAGCTTCAGGAGTTCGTCTGCTTTGCAGCCTCACAAATCAGAAATTAGTCACCTAAAGCAAATTTATCATGTACTGCATTCAGTGCCTTTTCTGTGTATTTCTCATCGATAAGGACTGTTACGCGGATTTCAGAAGTACTGATCATCTTGATGTTAACTCCTGCATCGTATAAAGCTTCAAACATAGAAGCTGCAACACCTGGATGTGTCATCATTCCAGCACCTACGATAGAAATCTTAGCCACATCTTTTTCTTCATCAATCTTGTTGTACTCGCTCTTAGGGAAGCTCTTCTGGATGATTGCTACTGCTTCATCAGCTTCGTCTTCTGCTACAGTAAAGGAAATATCCTTTGTTCCGTTACGTCCTACAGACTGTAAGATAATATCAACGTTAATGTTATATTTTGCAAGTGCATTAAAGAGGTGGAATGCGATTCCTGGCTCATCCTTTAATCCAATTACTGCAATTCTTGTGGCATTCTTATCTGCTGCAACACCGCTTACAAGCATCTTTTCCATGTTTACTTCCTCCCTGACGATTGTTCCTTCGTGATTATTTAAACTAGATCTTACTACTAACTGTACTCCATACTTCTTTGCCATTTCTACAGAACGGTTATGAAGAACTCCCGCTCCAAGAGAAGCTAAATCAAGCATCTCATCATATGTGATTTCAGCAAGCTTTCTTGCTTTCTTTACATAACGTGGATCTGCTGTATAGACACCATCTACATCTGTGTAGATTTCGCAGGCATCTGCGTGAAGAGCTGCTGCTAATGCTACGGCTGTTGTATCAGATCCGCCTCTTCCGAGTGTTGTTACATTATCAAACTTATCAATTCCCTGGAATCCTGTAACGAGAACGATTTTTCTCTGCTCTAATTCGTTGCGGATGCGGTCTGTGTCGATTCTCTTTAACTGTGCGTTACCATAGCGATGTGTGGTGTGCATTGCTACCTGAAATGCATTCAGTGAAATAGCTGGAACTCCTAAAGAGCCCATTGCCATTGCCATAAGAGATACGGAAACCTGCTCTCCTGTTGTCATGAGCATATCCATCTCTCTTTTTGATGGAGTTGGATTGATATCTTTTGCCATATCAATCAGCTCATCGGTAGATTTACCCATTGCGGATAAAACAACAACTACATCATTACCTTTCTGGTAATCTTCGATACATCTTTTGGCAACATTTAAAATTCTTTCTTTGTTCCCTACAGATGTTCCTCCGAATTTTTTAACGATTAACATTCTGTTCCTCCCTAAGTCTTTCAGTTTTTATCTATTGTTTCAATTTACGATTGACTTTTCAAGTGACATAAAAAGTAACCGTAAAATCATATCTTTATTAATATACTGCAAAAATCTTCATGCCCGACTTATCAGACAAATCATAGATAAACCAATATATCAAATTTCTATGAGTACTTTTTATTATGCCAACTATTCTACATAGTTTTTAACAATCAGTCAAGACGAATACGATTAATAATATGTCCGGCCTTTTCTACTGCTTCATTGAAAGCACTCTCTTTCATCACTCCTGTGATAAATGCCTTTTCATTGATACCTTCTACAGATACCATCTCTACTGCTCCAAATGCTGCTGTGATTGCCTTTGCTTCTGCATCTGCCGGCATTCTTACAAAATACTGTCTCTCGAAGTCACCGAGGTCACTTAATGTAAGTTTCTCTGGATTCCAAAGAATTTTAATATTTTTACCAGTATGTTTTACACAATCTACGACATCTGCTGCTACTGCACTGGCTGTCGGAAGCTTTCCTGCTCCCTTACCATAAAACATTGTCTCATCTACCATATTCCCACGGACAAAAATGGCATTAAATACATCATTTACTCCGGAAAGTGGATGTGCATTATCTAAAAGCATCGGGCAGACCATCGCATAAATCTTACCATCAACTCTCCAACTGTTTCCAAGAAGCTTAATACTTTTGTTCATCGCTGTAGCATAGCGGATATCTTCTGCAGTAATGCTTGTGATTCCTTCTGTATAGATATCTTCAAAATCTACCTGCTGTCCAAAGGCAAGAGAAGATAAGATCGCAATCTTACGGCAGGCATCATAACCTTCCACGTCTGCTTCCGGATGAAGTTCTGCGTAACCTTTTTCCTGTGCTTCTTTTAATGCTTCCTCAAAAGAGATTCCCTCTTCTTTCATTCTTGTAAGCATGTAGTTTGTTGTACCATTTAAGATTCCGCTGACTTCTTCGATAACATCTGCGGTAAGGCACTGTACTAACGGACGGATAATTGGGATACCGCCGCCGACACTTGCTTCAAACAAAAAGTTGATATTTTTCTCATGGGCAATGGCAATAAGTTCTGCTCCATGCTTTGCAACAAGTTCTTTATTTGAGGTTGCCACGCTTCTTCCATTAAGTAATGCTCTTTTTACAAATGTGTATGCAGGCTCTACGCCACCCATACATTCTACAACAACCTGAACATCCTCATCTTTATCAATAATGTCATAGTCATGAACGATTTTATCTGCATTCGGATCTCCAGGGAAATCTCTTAAATCCAAAATATACTTTACGGCTATTTCCTCTCCGGCTCTCTGTGCAATGACTTCGGTATTGGTCTGCAATACTTCTACAACTCCAGAACCAATTGTACCATATCCTAACACCGCTACATTTACCATCTTTATCCTCCTTATTCCTCTGAAACAATCTTCAGATTATTAATCCCATCTGCATTTTCAATTCTATCAAAAAGTACTGCCACATCTTCTGTGATTGGTAAAATCATTACACTAAGTGTTATCAGTGCGATATGATTCACCGGTATACTCTGATGTATCGACAAGATATTTGCCTTGCAGTCTGCCACAATTTTCAGTATACTGGAAAGTAATCCCGGCTGATCTTCCATTTCCATTACAAAGGTAATTGTCTTTCCCTGAATCTTTTCATGAATCGGGAAAATGTCATCTTTATATTTGTAATAAGAACTCCGGCTGATTCCAACGGCATCAATCGCCTCTTTGATTGTTTTTGCCTTTCCTCTGTTTAGAAGAACATTTGCTTCCGCTACTTTTAATAAAATTTCCGGCAAAGCTTTCTTCTTTACCATATAAAATTTCGAACCATTCTCCATATTGTAATCTCCTGTACAGAACAGTAATTTCTCTCTTTTGCATATTTGTTTGCCAGTGAAACACATTTGTTCTCACCCGAAAGATATTATCATATTATTCCCATCCTTGCAACTGCTTTTTTTAAAAAAATGCAAATCTAAAACTCTTTTCTTTCATTTTTTTATTAAAATCCATTAAATAAACACTTTTATAAAGCGAGGTATGCAGATTGTTGAAATAATTTTTCAAATACGCTCTATCCGTTCTTTCTTGGAACTTTCTGTCAAACTTCCCATAACAAAAAGAACAGATACCCCGACTATTTCATCGATGATATCTGTTCTTTTTTAACATTCTAAGTTTCGTTTACACCCAACTTCTATGTATGGAAATAAACACTATAAATTAATCTACAACTACACCGCGAAACACATAAGCAATCAATTCACAAAATTCCCAGTATTCAGGAAAATTCTCCATATCTTTCAGCGAATCACATAATCCCCGATAATACCATGCCTGCTGCCTTTTATCCTTCATATTAAAGCGTTCCCACAGCTTATCTCCAATCATCTGATAATCTCTTTTTAAAGATCTGGCATTCGAAAGCTTATCTCCTAAAGCAACCAGCTTCATATCAGAAGCCTTTTCTTCCTTTAACCTTTTTACTGTATTAGCCTTCCGCTCGTTCCAGGACCCCCCCTTTTCCTCGCTCTCAGCCTTTACAATCTCCGCCACTCTTTCTCCAAACTCCTGGCAGAGTGTAGAAAACGTTACTTCCTTACAATCTTCCAAAGTATCATGGAGGATTGCCGCTGCAATCACTTCCTTATCCTGCGTCATCCTTGAGACAATAACCCCCACCTCTAATGGATGAACAATATAGGGAAGTTTGGTTCCTTTTCGAAACTGACCCTCATGGGCCTTCGTAGCAAATGTAATCGCTTTATCAATCATAGTTTATTTAACATTCTCCTTTTCAGCCGCTGCTTCTTTTAATACTTTTTCCTGAGCATCTGCTGGCATCTGCTCATATCTGCTAAATTCATAGGAGAACTCTCCACTTCCTCCGGTCATAGAACGTAAGTCTGTAGAATATCCAATCAGGCTTGCTAAAGGAATATCTGCTACTAATTCCTGACGGCCACCCTCTAATGGATTCATTCCAAGAATACGGCCACGGCGTTTGTTTAAATCGCCCATAACATCACCGGTATTCTTATCAAGAACATCTACCTTAAGATTTACGATTGGCTCAAGAAGAACTGGTTTGGCATCCATCACACCATTCTTAAATGCAGTAATTGCTGCCATTTTAAATGCCATTTCGGAAGAGTCAACTGGATGGTAAGAACCATCTGTTAATGTTGCTTTAATTCCAACTACTGGATATCCAGCCAGAGGTCCTTTAAGGCAGCTTTCTGCAATACCTTTTTCAACTGCTGGGAAGTAGTTCTTTGGAACAGCTCCGCCGAAAATCTTCTCATCAAATACATATGGTGTCTCTAAATCGCCAGACGGTTCAAATTCCATAAGAACATCACCATACTGTCCATGTCCACCAGACTGTTTTTTATATTTGCCTCGAACTTCTACTTTACTGCGGATAGTCTCTTTAAAGGCTACCTTTGGTTTTACAAGTTCAATCTCTACTTTATATCTGTCGGCAAGCTTACTCTTTACGATTTCAAGATGCTGGTCTCCTAAACCATATAATAACATCTGACGGTTCGCTTTGTCATTAACTTCTTTTAATGTAAGGTCTTCATCCATTAACTTCTTAAGAGCTGCCGAAATCTTATCCTCATCGCCCTTGGTCTTTGCAATGTAACGAACGAATGTATATGGTTCTGGCATCTCTGCCTTCTCAAATATGATTGGGTTTGCCTTTGGTGATAATGTATCGCCTGTCTTTGTAACAGAAAGTTTTGCGATAGCACCGATATCACCTGCATAAAGGGCATTCACTTCAATCTGTTCCTTACCTCTTAATACATAAAGCTTACCGATACGTTCTTCTGCGTCTTTATTTGCATTATAAACAGCACTGTCTGCCTTTAAAATACCATCTGTAACTTTTACTAAAGAGAAACGTCCTACAAATGGATCTGCGATTGTCTTAAATACATAAGCACTTACCGGCTGGCTTACATCGTAAGATGCACTTACTGGCTCGTCTGTCTTCACCTTTATTCCAACGAACTGGTCTGTTACCATACCTGGTGCAGAGAAATATTTTACCATATCGTGAAGAAGGATATTAGCACCGTAGTCTGTGTTGATCGCACCACAGATAACTGGCATAAGGTCTCTCTTTGCGATAGAAGAAACAATCGCTGTCTTAATCTCTTCTTCTGTAAATGGTTCTTCTGCAAAGAACTTCTCCATGAGTTCCTCACTTGTCTCTGCAACACCTTCCATTAACTGCTGACGATACTCATCAAGCTCATCGTTCACTCCTTCTTCTACTTCTTTTTCGTAGTAAGTTCCATTTGGCTGTAAACGACATTCAAGCATCTTGGCTGCATTGATAAATCCCTTAAACTCTGTGCCTTCTTTCATTGGCATATGGAATGGTACAATCTTGTTACCATAACTTTCACGAAGTTCATCAATGATTGCGGAAGCATCTACGTGTTCATCTTCTACACATGTGATGTATACGATAACAGGAATACCTCTCTTCGCACAGAAATCGAAACTCTTTCTTGTTCCAACTTCTACACCTGACTTACCATTGATAACGATGATTGCTCCATCTGCTACGCTCAATGCTTCATATACTTCTCCAGAGAAATCAAAGAAACCAGGAGTATCTAAAAGATTCACCTTAACTCCGTCTACCTCTAATGGAATAACTGAGGACTGAATTGAAAACTTTCTCTTAACCTCTTCTTTGTCGTAATCACTTACTGTACCGCCTTCTGTTACTGTACGAACCCTCTTAATAATCCCCGTTGTAAAAGCCATAGATTCAATTAAAGAAGTCTTACCACAGCCACCATGTCCAAGTAATACGACATTTCTAATACTTTCGGTTGCATATACGTTCATAATCAGTTCCTCCCGTGTTGTTTAATCATATTTGTGAGAATTTTACGTCAGAATTTGTAGGATAAATGAATCAATATTCTTATGTCAGGATTCTCACAGGTCTATTTTAACAAAAAACTTGTCATTTCACAAGAGTAATTTTGGCATTTTGACATATTTTTTTGAGGACACAGAATTATGCCGAGTCATTATGGCTTCCTCTCCATAAAAACTGCCCCTACCATCTATTTACGACATCGTTTTGCTTGCGGGTTGAATGTTCGCATGTGAATCATATAGAAATACATATACCTTCTACCCTTTTCACTTTAACACTAAAAAGTGTTGACATGGTGTGAATTTCCATGTACAATAAAAGCCATTGAAATCTCGCATCAGTACACTAACCTGCGATATTGAACTTCCTGGTGGAAATCTATCCCACGGCATATTAGAGCGAGGATTGAATGTGAGTATGGAAGCGAACATTCAACCCGCAAGCGAAACGATGCCGTGGGATAGATTTCCACCAGGAAGTTCACTCCACAGCCTTCATCCCTGATGCGAATACAAAATTCACACTTTTTGGAGGTTGCACCATGAATGCAAATCATATGACAATCGGCTTTATCGGCCTTGGACTCATCGGCGGTTCTATCGCCAAAACAATACGAAGAATTCATCCGGATAGTATTATCTATGGATTTGATACAGATATTGATTCTCTTAAAATGGCAAAGGAAGATGGTACATTAACGCAGTACTTTGAAACGCTTGATTCTACATTTTCATCCTGTGATATTATCTTTCTCTGTGCGCCGGTATCTAATAATATCGAGTACTTAAAAGAATTAAAAGGAATCATTTCTGAAAGCTGCCTGCTTACGGATGTTGGTAGTGTAAAAGAACCGATTCAGTCTGCCATCAAGGAACTTGGCATGGAGTCAAACTTTATCGGCGGTCATCCGATGGTTGGTTCTGAAAAGTCAGGCTACGCTCATGCAAATGATCATCTTCTTGAGAATGCCTACTATTTCCTGACACCAAGCGAGCGCACTTTATTCCAGCTTACAACAAAGTTCTCCTCTTTTATTCAGGGACTCGGTGCACTTGCCGTTTCTTTAAAACCAGAAGAGCACGACTTTATCACTGCAGCTATCAGTCATGTACCACATATTGTCGCAGCAGAACTTGTTCATCTTGTCCGCCGCGCAGACCGCAATAATGGTATGTTAAAACAGCTTGCTGCCGGAGGTTTTAAAGATATTACACGAATCGCATCTTCTTCTCCGGTTATGTGGGAGCAGATTTGTGAAAATAACTCTTCAAATATAAAAACGCTTCTCACATCCATGATTCATGATTTACAGGAAGTCATTGACCAGCTTGATAAGGAAAATGGAGCATATGTGAATGAATACTTTAAAGAAGCCGGTGACTACCGTAATTCTGTACCAGACCATTCTATCGGACTATTTGATAAGGTACATAAACTTTATGTCCATATCCCAGACCAGCCAGGTACAATCGCTACTGTCGCTTCTCTTCTTGCCTTTAATAATATCAGCTTAAAGAATATCGGCATCATTTATAATCGGGAATTTGAAGAAGGTGTTCTTGAAATCGTTCTTTATGACGAAGAATCCTGCCAGAAGGGTGCTCAGGTATTAGAGGAAAGAAACTATATTGTACATATCCGTTAATTTATCCTTTTCCAGCAAGAAGACTCCGACCTCTAAGGTGGGAGATGGATTGCGTCTGTTACCTACTTGATATTGCATTCTAATCATAGTATAATATATTCAGTCGCATGATAAAAAAAGGCTGAAATACAATGAATTTAGATAATAATGCACATTCAGTATTCTTACTGCAATATCATCTTGTTCTTGTGGTTAAGTATCGTAGACAGGTTTTTGATGATGGTATTTCCAGCAGGGCGAAAGAGATATTTGAGTATATTGCTCCAAACTACAATATTACTCTTGAGGAATGGAATCACGATAAAGACCATATACATATCCTTTTCAGGGCACACCCCAATACGGAAATAAGTAAGTTCATAAATGCATATAAGAGTGCAAGCAGCAGACTTCTTAAGAAAGAGTTTCCGCAGATACGGCAAAAGTTGTGGAAAGAACATTTCTGGAGCCAGAGTTTTTGTTTGATTACAACAGGCGGTGCTCCAATTGAAGTAATCAAAAAATATATAGAAAGTCAGGGACAAAGGGACCGAAAAAGGAAGTGACAGAGTGGCGAACAGAGCATATAAATTTTGTGGTTATAAAAATGCAAAAACAAAAAATCTTGCGTTAAGAGAGTAGGATTGTCCGCAGTGCGGGACCCATCATGACAGAGATGTAAATGCGGCGGTAAATATCAGAAATGAGGGAATGCGGCTGGTAAATGCATGACCTTAGAACAAATACAACCGTGGGACACACGGGGATAGCTCGCTTATGCTTAGCACAGTAGTGTTATCGAACGAGAACCAAACTTGCTGAGGTGGGGGAGGATGTCACATTATAATCAGTTATGACTATAACTATCATGTATTAGAGCGTGTTTAAACACGCTTCAGTATAATAGCAAACTAATGTACTGACCAGTTATATAAAACGAACGAAAACGAGGATCTACTTATGAAAAAGATAACACGAACTACCGGCCTGAAAGGAGCACTCACCGTTCCCGGAGATAAATCAATCAGCCACAGAGCCATTATGTTCGGCTCTCTCTCTGAGGGAACAACTACGATTCATGGTTTCTTAAAAGGGGCTGACTGCCTTTCTACCATTGATTGCTTCCGCAAGATGGGTATTTCTATTGAAGAAAAGGACGAAACCATTTATGTACATGGAAAAGGGCTTCACGGACTCAGCAAGCCAGAAGAGACTTTAGATGTCGGCAATAGCGGCACAACAACCCGCCTTATTTCCGGTATTCTTGCCGGTCAGGATTTTGATACTGTTTTAAGTGGAGATGCTTCTTTAAATTCCCGCCCTATGGGAAGAATCATGAAACCTCTCTCCATGATGGGAGCTGATGTCACAAGTATTAACAATAATGGCTGTGCACCTCTTTCTATTAAAGGACATACTTTAAATGCCATTCATTATGATTCTCCTGTCGCTTCTGCCCAGGTAAAATCCTGTGTTCTTCTTGCCGGATTATATGCAGAAGGAAAGACAAGCGTCACAGAACCTGCTCTTTCAAGAGATCACACAGAAAGAATGCTCCGTTCCTTTGGTGCAGATATCGTATCGGATGGAAACACCTGTACCATCACTCCGCCAGAGACATTACATGGACAGCATATCGAAGTTCCAGGAGACATTTCTTCTGCTGCATTTTTCATCGTAGCTGGTTTAATTACTCCAGATTCTGAAATCACAATTAAAAATGTTGGCATTAATGATACTCGTGCTGGAATTTTAAAGGTATGTCAGGACATGGGGGCAGACATCACTTTATTAAATACCCACGAAGAAGGCGGGGAGCCTGTTGCTGATCTTCTTGTAAAAACAAGTGAACTTCACGGAACTGTTGTGGGAGGAAGCATTATCCCTACTCTTATTGATGAACTGCCTGTCATTGCCCTTATGGCCTGCTTTGCAAAAGGAAAAACCATCATCAAAGATGCTCACGAACTTCGTGTAAAAGAATCCGACCGTATCGCGATCATGACAGAGAACTTAACTGCGATGGATGCCGATGTTATTGATACCGATGACGGATTTATTATTAACAGCCGCTCAGAAGAGTCTATTCCTGTTCTTCATGGAGCCGAAATCAACTGTTCTATGGATCACCGTATCGCCATGACATTTGCCATTGCAGGACTGAACGCCGATGGCGAAACCATAATTACCGATTCTGATTGCGTGGATGTTTCCTATCCGGGATTTTTTGCACAATTAGAGGCTTTAAACAACTAATAGAAAGATATTTTTCCAAATATGTGTCACCATTTATGAGAAAGGAATACTATGAGAAAATTAAGAAAAATCTTACTTAGCACCATCTTTGCACTCACTGTCAGCACTACTTTTTTTGCAAATACAGCTGGTACACAAACGGTAACTGCTGCATCTGGTACTGCTGTCACATTTAAAAGAAAAGTAATCGCCTACCGAACAGGCTCTGTTTACAACTTCGTTCCTATTGGGAATGCAGCCGATAACCGCCGAGCATTAAATCTTTTAATGGAAGGGAATGAAAAAAAGGTAATCAATATCAATAATAATATTCATATTGATACTTATTTGCGTCCGGGAAATAATACAACAATCAACGCTGGCAAACATACCATCACCTCTGATAAAGGAGTTATTATCAACGATCCAACTGCTGCTTCCTACACAAACTTTAAAAACCTTACAATCAACGGCGGCATCTGGAAGAATTCTTCCTCCAGTGGATTAGCTGGTACTATGATGCGTATCAGTTATGCCTCAAACATTTCTATTAATAATGCTACGGTATATACCAATTATAAGGGACATGGAATCGAACTCATTTCCTGCAGCAATGTCGTAGTTAATAACTGTACCCTCAAAGCACAGGGCAAATGCTCCAAAACCTTCGTGGAAGAACAGTTACAGATTGACCTGTCAAGCCCGACTACTGCACCTGGCCTTTACCGTCTTAGTAAAAAGCTTTGCAATGGTACGCCATGTAAAAATATCACCGTAAAAAACTGTACGATTCAGGGTGCCCGCGGTATTTGTGCTAACTTTGCAGGCGCAGGCAATGAAGCTAAGTACCGTAAAGCCAGAAATTATCATTCCAATATCACCATTGAAAATTGTAATGTTACTGGAATCTCGGCAGAAGCTATTGCTCTTTTCAATACAAAAAGTACCACAGTAAAGAATTGCCGCATCACAACCAAAACACCAAAAAGCCGCAACTCCTATTCTGTCGGCCTGGCTGTTGCCTACCAAAAAGGCTCCGCTCCAAAAGCAACTACTAAAAATGTTATCAGCCTTACAAATAATACTGTAAAAGGCGGACAGCAGGGTATTTTTGTACGCTCTAACGCTTCTAAAAAATTAGGAACTGTTATTGTCAGTGGAAATACTGTCTCTGCGAAAAAAAGGAAGAAAAATGCCATTAAGGTATTGTCCGCTAAAAAGGTGAAAATAACAACAAATAAAACGAAAAAATGGTAAGAGAATTCTGATTTGCTGCGGGCTGTTTGTTGGCTGTAGAAGTAAAATCAGAATTAATCTTAGCGGATTTGGGGATTCACCAATAGGTCGTGGCTTTCCGAGCAATAAAATATTAAAGATTGACGCGTAAGATATTGTTATAATATCATAACCATTTTACGATAAGAACCTGAATTACAAGTGGATAAAAATCTGCCTTTTTCCGGTTGATTCAAGGGGATTAGCATATTATTTTAGGTGTCAATCTCTTTGAAAAGTAATTTGCCAGAATTCCTATTTTTCCTATCCCCTTCTCCAAATCTTCTTCAACTGATTTGTAGGATTTGGAATAGTCAGCCGCTGTAAATTTTCTGTCGGATTGCTCAAATAATACGAGGAAGAACCCCTAAAAAATTTATTGAATTTTGTGACTTTGTGCTGTGGAATTTTGACCATAGAAACTTCGGACTGCTTTCTCCGAAGTTTCTGTACTATTGGGCAAAATGGAGCGTTTAGCACAACGGAACAAATCAATAAATTTTTTAGGGGTTCTTTTCAATTATTCTTCGGGCAATCTGGCTTTCACTTTTCTTATAGCGGCGGGTTCGTCTGTTTCACAGCCTCACAAATCAGAAGCTATTTCATTTTGATTTTTACGGTCTTCTTCTTTCCGCTTCCATCTGTTGCCATCGCTGTAATTTTTACCGTTTTTCCTTTGGCTGATTTCTTCGTTGTTACAATTCCCTTAGCATTTACCGTGGCATATTTGGTATTGCCTGATATCCAGAGAAGTTTTTTATTTGCTTTCTTTGTGGCAGTTACTTTGGCTTTTAGTTTTAGTTTCTTGCCTGCTTTTACTGGCTTACTTCCTGTTATCTTAATTTTCTTTACAATGCCTTTCATAGATGTAATCTTCCATGAAGCATATTTTTTACTGCCATCCGTTGCTGTTGCCGTAATCGTTACTTTCTTACCGCCAGTTTTCTTTTTCAGTGTAACAACTCCACCTTGCGTTACGGTTGCAACTTTTGTATGGCTGGACTTCCAGAGTAGCTTTTTATTCGAAGCAGTCTTTGGTAAAACAGCCGCTTTTAGAGTAAGCTTTTTGCCTGCGGCAATCTGTTTGGAGAGGCCGGAAAGGCGGATTGAGGTTACCTTTACTTTCTTTGACGGTTTTTTACCAGCATTCGGTTTTGGTGTATTTGGCTTCGCATTTTCTACCGTAATTGGCATAACAACTTTTCGTCCAATACCGACTTCTTCATACAAAATTTCCAATTCTTTTTTGCCTGTTTTAGACATATCGATATTTTTCACATTTGTTGTATAACCTGTTACTTTTGCCTTGCTTCCATCAGTGTATACTGCGGTCACTTCCAAATCATCCAGATTTAGCTTCTCGCCTTTAGTATAAGTAACCTTTGTCTTTGTTGCGATGAGATAATCCAATGTTTTTAATTCTTCTGTTCCTACATAAACAAATGCTGTATTATCAGACTTTATGCTTTCCTCTGCATCTCCGCTAACTTCCATGTAAACCGTATCACTTCCGAGTTTTTTCAATTCTTCTTTTGTAAATGTTTTTTCTACCATATCATAGGATTCCACATTTCCAAGATTTATTGTTTTTAATACTTTACCAGAAGCATCCCCAGCTTTTAAAGTAAGTGCTGCTGTCGTATCAAAGGCACTGTTATTATCTATTACTACTGTAATATCATCATCTTCTTGTTTAACAGAAAGCGCAAGTTCACTTCCGGCCGACTGAATATTTTTTGTAGAATCTGCTGTTGTATTTTTATCAGAGATTGCTTCTACTTTTAATGTTTCTTTCGCTGCCGCATCCCCTGGTACAGTAAGGTCTACCGTAACGTTTTGTGTCTCTCCTGATGTTATTCCAGCTTCCAAGTCTGCCTGTCCAATGACGTTGCCATTATAGATAATCTGAACTTTTCCCTCACCACAGTTTGTTAATCCATTATTTTTCACTGGTATGGTGATAGAAGTATCCTCGTCCGGCATCAATTTCTCCTGCGTGTAATCAATATCCCCGATGACAAGTTTGCTTTGTGGCACTACAGAAGTGATACATAAATCCGTATTTTCTGTTACAGTATTCTCTGTAATATCTACATCGGTTCTTGTAAATAAATATTCATATGCAGTTCCATTCCAGATACCACTCGGCACTGCTGCATAACCTTCTAAATCTGTTAAAGTAACTGGTTCGTAAACTTCTCCATCTCGTATTACGTAGGCATACAGGTTTCTTCCTGTTTCTTCTGCATTTTCTTTCTCCGATGAACAGATGAGAAGCTGGCTATCCCCACCATCTACTACCGTATAGTCTGCTGAAATAACCGCATCGTCTTCTATATAGCTTTCTACCGCTCCATCTATAGCATCAATATAGTTTAAGGAACTGCCTTCCGCATCCTGTGCATACCATAAAAGAACGGAACTTCCATCTATTTTTGCAAAAGAAGGAGAAAGATTCTGGCCATTTGCTGCAATGGTTGTTCGTCCTTTTGCATTAACCGTCGTCAGTTGTACCTGCGGATTTTCCTCGGTACCAGAATTCAATGTATAAGCTGTCACTACATCATTATCCAAATTGCCAATAGCAACAGACTGTACCGGCTTATTCTCTTCCGATAACTTCTTTGTTGTAAATGCATTTCCATTTAAAGATGCAAGGTAAACTGTATTTGTTCCGGTTCCCTTTAAAATATCATTCGCACTATTGCTGTTCCATGCAATATATGGCACATGATTTTTTACTGTAATAGACGGATGCAAATCCGCAATGGCATTATCCGTAATAGCCGGATACTTTGTCACTGTTCCTGTATTTCCATTTAATGCGATTTTTGCTGCCTGAACTTCGGTCTCGGCTGCAAGCTTTGTCATAAAATCTTCAGCCTCTGCTTCTTCTGGTGTAAAAGTCCGCTTTGCATTAATCCATGTAACGTATACATTCTCTCCATCTACTGCTGCTACTGCATCAAAATCTGCCGTTCCATCATCATCAATCAGCTTAGGTATACTCCACCCACGTTCATTATAAATAGAATATACCACTGCTGTATGATTCCCTGTTGTTCTGTCGCCCATGTCCGTTGTAAAAATAAGGAGTTTCTTTCCACTTGCCGTCTGCAAAAGCTGCGGCTTTGCACTGGCATACACATCAGACAGCAATGTTGTCACTGTTCCAGATGTATTTTTTGCAGAAGCAGCACGCTTTATCGAACGTGGCTTCGCTGTTTGTTCTGTAACGGCAGAACCATCCCACGAAGAAGAATCTACTCTTTGTATTTCATAATCTTTCGCCTCCGGTTCTAACTTTGGCAATGCTCTGGCATACATTCTGGTTTTTGACTTCTTCTTTGAAGAATAATAATCCCATGAACCATTTAGAATCTCCTTTTCATAAGAAAGGCATAACGCCTTTGCACTGACTCCCATCGCCCCCTCTAAAGAGGCAGTCAAGTCACTGCTTTTTCCGTCAGATTCTACTGTAACAAGGTTTTTTGCTTCTCCATAAACAGAAATATCTGCAATATAAGAAACACCGATACCTCCGGTAAGACGTACACTCGGAAGAGTAAGCTCTACTTTCCCTTTGGTATATACTTTACTCTTATTAAAATCAAATCCTACAGAGAAATCTGCTTTCGTACCAGCCGTTCCCTTTACTTTAATCACTACCGGAACAACAACCACAAACGTCTGCCATTCCTGCTTTGCCGTTCCTTTTATTTCAACAACCAGCTTTCCTCCTGCAGATTCGACTCCGTTTGTCTTCGTGATTGTTCCTTCCACATAGCCATAAGCCTCCATTTCCGGTTCTACGCTCATCCCCATAGACGCGGTTCCAAACTTAGAAGCCAAAAGAGAGTTCATTCCTTTTCTATAGGATTCTTTTTGCGTTTCCACAAACTTTTTAAATGTTGTCCAGTCCTTCTTATTCATATCCTGAACACCGATTCCAATTCGGTATGTATTATCCTCCCTCTTAAAAGTAATCGGAATCGTTCCATAATCAAGAGAAACATCCCCACCACCAAGAATTGGAACATTCTCCGGAATCGTAAAATCTACACCACCGTCAATCTCAATATCTACATTGCTCTCCTCTGTTCTGGTTCCTGTGGCTGTTCCCGGTTTGTCGGGATGGTCTGGGGTATCTGGTTTGTCCGGTTCACCTGGATTTACAGGATTATCTGTTCCGCTCTCCCCATTCTTCATCGCATCGGAGCATACGGTTCCGGCGTAGGAATAGAGATTGGTGGATGCGAGATTCAAATGCAAAGCGGGACGCACACCGACACTATTATAGGAGACATTATCACTACAAAACCCACTTACATAGCCATTATCAACCACGATGGCCGCACTACTATTATCATAGCCCGGCGAGCGAAGCCACCACCAAACATTTCCATTGTACTTTGTATACCCCGTAGTTGTATAATAGCTTCTACACGTCCCCATTGCGGAAGCATAGGTACTGCATCGGCTTCTTTTCGCTTCATCGTATGTAGCATATTCTACATTATAGTCATTTATAAATCCATATCCTGCTGCTATATCTGTATTATAGACTTCTGATTCGGACAGAAGGAAGACTTTATCCGAAGTATTCTTTCCACCTGCTGTCCCATAGTAAATATTATTGTCGTTTACGACACTGATTGTTTTAATGGCACTTCTTTGCGTAGATGTAAACGCAGAATTGATAAAGTTCTTTTTACTGTAATCTGTCCTTGGCTGATTCACAGATGCTCCATAACCATTCAGCCAGCTTCGTATGCCGCTCGTTTCCCATGTCACATCTTCATAATTTGTATTATATTTCTGGTCATCTAACGCAACATCCGCAAGGAGAAACGCATCATTTCCATTCCTATTTAAAACACGCCATTTGATTGGTTCATACTTAAAATAATGGTAGGTTTTATAACTGCCATTCCAATTATACTCTCCCTCTTCATTGCTTGAGTAACGTGTCGCATCTTCCCCCTTTAATCTGCGATACTTCGTTCTTCCAATCGTAATATCATTATTTTCATCCCAGCCTGTCGCATTTTTCAACGCATTATAAATGCTGCCATCTTTGGATGTTACCTCACTTTGCGGATAGCTTCCAAAGTACACACAATCCCAGGTAACTTTCTGTCCGGCATCCATAGAGGAATCCTTTACGATTCTTGGGTTTCTTATATTCTCTGCCGCATTTACCTTTGGCAGTGTTATCGGGATATCCGCTAAACTGACTCCCTCTGGACAGAATCCTGCCAGCATTGCTACCGACAAGATGAATACTGTTATGCGAGATAGGTTGATGTGTTTCCGTTGTTTTTTCATAGATTTTCCTCACTTTCTCCTTGAGCGTGTTTGAAAAATGCTTTCTGTAAAATTCCGTTACAATTTGTAGAAGATTTTGCCTAAATGAGGGCTGCGTAACAGACTACGTCAACCGAATGAAGGCAAATTCAAGAATGCAAATTGAGGCGTGCAGATTTCAAGAATGATTTTTCAAACATGCTCTAAAATATAGATTTTGCTATTTTAAAAATAGCGTATCATTTTTTTCACTAAAATTCAATAGGATGTGTCTAAGTGGTTGATTTTACGACACTTTTGGTAAAAGAATTCCAATCTGTAGATTTGATGTAGACGAAAAAAGAAAAAATACGATTCAGCTACATAACCTTTCTTTAGCTGTGTCTGTTTAAAATTCCGATTCAAATACTCATTGACTTTTATGTCAAATTATGTATATAATAATCATATAATAACCGTTAATATATCATAATTGGAGGTAGCGTAAATGACGGATTCCACAATTTTACAGCCAGAGGGCTTAGAACAACGCTACGAAAGATATAAAGAAAAGATAAAGCACTTTACGATAATGAATGACATCTTTATGCGGAATGTATTAAAGGAAACCGCATGTACGGAATATATTCTGCAGGTTATCATGAATAGAACAGACCTAAAAGTAATCGACCAGACTTTACAAAAAGATTATAAAAATCTCCAGGGGCGTTCCGCCATTTTAGACTGCGTGGCAAAAGATGCAGAGAATAATTTTTTTAATGTTGAGATTCAAGGTGAGAATGATGGTGCTTCTCCAAAAAGAGCCAGATACCACTGCGGTCTACTGGATATGAACCTACTGAATCCAGGCGAACCTTTCGACAGTCTGCCAGAAACTTACTTCATTTTCATTACTAAAAATGATGTCCTTGGATATAACCTGCCAATCAACCACATAAGAAGACGAAGCAACGAAACCGGAGAAATATTTCAAGATGGTCAACATATTCTATATGTAAACTCGAAAAAACAGGACGATACCGAATTAGGCCGCTTAATACATGACTTACATTGCGAAGAAGCGGATGAAATGTATAGTAATATTCTTGCAACCAGAGTACATCAACTAAAGGAAACAGAGGAAGGAGTGAATCAAATGTGTCAGGAATTAGAAGAGATTTATAATGAAGGCGAACAATCTGGCGTACAAAAAGGAGAATTAAAAAAAGCAAGAGAAACTACTCTTGCCCTTCTTGAAATGGGAATGTCCGCGGAACAGATTGCAAAAGCTGTAAATCTTTCTATAGAAACTATTCAGAACTGGATATCTGAAGCATCGTTTTGATTTGTAGAATAAACGAGCTCTCCCTCTCTGTATATTCCAATCCTACAGATCAGTTGAAAAGATCTGAGGATGACAACAGAAAGTAGCGTAACTATTGATATATCATAATTGGAGGTAGCGTAAATGGTAGATTCCACAATCTTACAGCCAGAAGGCTTAGAGTGTGTTTGAAAAATGCTACGAAAGATATAAAGAAAAGATAAAACACTTTACAATAATGAATGACATCTTTATGCGGAATGTTTTAAAGGAAATCTCATGTACGGAATATATTCTTCAGGTTATCATGAATAGAACAGGCCTAAAAGTAATCGACCAGACTTTACAGAAAGATTATAAAAATCTCCAGGGACGTTCCGCCATTTTAGACTGCGTGGCAAAGGATGCAGAAAACAATCACTTTAACGTGGAGATTCAAGGTGAAAATGATGGTGCTTCTCCAAAAAGAGCCCGATACCACTGCGGTCTACTGGATATGAATCTACTGAATCCAGGCGATCTATTCGACAGTCTGCCGGAAACGTACATCATCTTTATTACCAAAAATGATGTTCTTGGATATAACTTGCCAATCAACCACATAAGAAGACGAAGCAACGAAACCGGAGAAATATTTGAAGATGGTCAACATATTTTATATGTAAACTCGAAAAAACAGGATAATACCGAATTAGGCCGCTTAATGCATGACTTACATTGCAAAGAAGCGGATGAAATGTATAGTAATATTCTTGCAACCAGAGTACATCAACTAAAGGAAACTGCGGAAGGAGTGAATCAAATGTGTCAGGAATTAGAAGAGATTTATAATGAAGGCGTTGAAAGGGGCGAACAATCTGGATTTCTTCGAGGGGAGCAGTCTGGAGAATTGAAAAAAGCAAGAGAAACTACTCTTGCCCTTCTCGAAATGGGAATGTCTGTGAAACAGATTGCAAAAGCAGTAAACCTCTCGGTAGAGACTATTCAGAATTGGATATCAGAAGCATAATTTTAATTAGCGAAGATAAACAGACCAACAAAGAATATATGGCTGTCAGAGAAACCTATATCTCAAGGATACTTTCCGCGCTTAGCGATGGTGTAGCGAAAGTTGATGAAAAGATTAAGGAAGTCATAAGTATCTGGATATGCATAGATGCCAGAAAAAATGAAGATTCCATTATAGAATACCAACTTAGACCGGAAGTAAAATTTGGTGAAAATATTCACCCTGAAGAGATAAATCTGTTAAAAGGGATTCTCATAAAGATACGAGGTGGGAAAAACATGACACAGTCTAAAAATAAATTAATCGAAATGTTGGAATATGTAATTGCAGACCATTCAGCAGAAGAAAAAAGAATTATTTAAAAAATGAATGCGGTGTAGAGATGACCAAAGAATTAGAAAGGAAGGTGGAGGCGATGGGAGAAAGTATAGGTCGCGTAATATTACAGGGAATGCTAGAAGATGCCTGGGATAAGGGAGTAGAACAAGAACGCAGAAATACGGAAAAGGAACGAGAACACGCAATTGTTGCATTCATTTCTTTTGGAATACCAAAAGAAAAAATATTAGAAAAAGGATATACTGAAGAAGAATATACGAAAGTGAAGAAAAAGTTGCTTTCTTAATATTTATGTTGAGATTTTCTACAGGCAAGTTGGCAAAACTGACACTACTAGAGCGTGTTTGAAAAACATTTTAAGTTGTTCATTTTAACCAAATTAATATTG
>OLPZ01000089.1_pt1 | contig 74028 bp, 67 predicted proteins | sample 1672711 | NCBI WGS metagenome assembly OLPZ01 (sample SAMEA3136716, study PRJEB25190) | human gut metagenome
CTTCCGATCTATTTGGCCAGTTTAAAATTTATTAAATTTAAATGCAAGTCAAATATGAACTCCCTAGAAAAGATTTACTTTTTATATTTTTGCAATAAAAATAGCCAGCGCTAAAATAAAAGCCCCAGAATATGAAATATAAATAGCTATATAATTTTGTAAATTCTCTTCTCATTCCTTTCATATTATTTTCCTCCATTTAAAAATATTTTATACTGTTAATTGTAATTCATTTCCATAAATTGTCAACTTATAGTTTTATTTTTATATAAAATTTTATTATAAAAAAAATATAAAAGTAATAATAAATATTACTTTTGCTTATGAAAAATAGTTTCTTTTGAAGAGTTATATATGTGAGATTTATTTTTTGAAGTTATTCTTCATCATCCATTTCGTCAAGTTCCTTTTGAAGATTGTGGATTTGCATTTCCTTGTAGAATCTTTCGAACTTGCCCACTTCAATGAGATAAGCTGAAACTTCAAGAGCATCTCTATAAGTATAGTTGGACTCTTTGATAATTTGCTTTTTGTCTTCATCCATGTAGGATGATGTATTATTTATATTGGCCATATCTATTACAACCTGTATATAATATTTTATTATTTCAATTATATAAAATTATCATTAAAAAAGTTCATGGTTAATGTTTCAAAAATAAGAATCATTGCATAAATATATGGTTGAATTAATTATGGAGTTTTTTTTAGAAAAAAAGTTGAATAACGAGCTATTCTCCATAATAATTCAACTGCCTCACCATATGAAGCCACCCAAATATTTTTGAGTGGTAATAATTAATCTTATTTTAAACATATTTAAAGAAAGTGCGAGAGAGCAAAATGATGACTATTATTTATATTCTCATCTATGTTGATTTTGAATTGTTTAATAGTCGATGTTTCCTACAAGATAATGTTAAAATACTAATAGCTACTTTTTTAGATTTTATTTAATTATATGTCTGACATTAACGGAAGGGTTTTTGCATATCAAATATGATTTTAAATATGGATATATAGGATCTGTTTCAATTAACTCAACCAGTCGATTTCATCATAATTCTATATTTCAATATGGTCATCACACACCATGATTGCTTCGTCTTCGCAGTTTTCGTATAATTCAATTGCTTTGTTTTTATCTTTTACGGGAACTTTTTTCCCATATCTACCTTTTTTATAAACTATAGGTTTATTAGTGCTTTTTAAAAATTCAATTGCATCTTCAATAGCCATAATATCAACATCATAATTGAAAATATTCATAATAGTTTCTCACCATTTTGAAGTAAATTATTATTTTCTATGAAATCATTGAATTCATTATTAATGTGATTAATTAACACCATTAATCCTTTAGATATATTTTCATCATTATTTTCCATTAATTTTTCTTGAAAATGATGTTTCCTGACTAAATTAACATAATATTCAAAATCAATTTCATTGAAAATATTTTCATCCGTGCAAATATTAACTGTATACATCACGATTATCTTATTTAAAATTTCATTTGCATCTTCTTCATCATATAATGATAAAAATAATGATTGAAAATTAAAAAAAGCATTTTTAAAGCTAATATAAGGGATAAAACCAAGTTCTATAAAAACCAAAAATATGCTAATAATTTGATTCCATGAGTTATACAATAAACATAAAAATCTCATCAGATAATCCTCAATTTTAAATGGAATGTGAGTTTCATATTTATCCAATCTTTCTTTAAGAGATAAGCTATCATCACCATCATTAAATGTGAATAAATCAATTTTTTTATTTTGTAAGATATTTTCAATTTCCTCAATTGTTTCGAAGTTTTCAAAAAATAATTTTTTGGATAAAATTTCATCACAGTCAAGTAAAGATGAAAGTAGTTGATAGAATATTTTATTTTTCATTTCTATTAGTTCATCATTATATACTGAAATAATATAATCTACAGGTAGAATATAAAAATAAGAACTTAAATCCTCTAATAAACGCAATGTATTTTTAAAGGACCTTTTAAAAATTGAAATTATGTCAAAAGTATTATCTACTTGGTCATTGGCAAGGTTTTGAAATTTTAATATTGGATCATTAATAATATGTTCCTCTCCAAATGTTTTAAAGTAGTAATGGCAATTATCTTCAATATCCAAATACATAGACCCTGCTAAAAACAATGTTTCTTTATCATCAAAATAATCCAAATCGAATAAGAGTTTATCCCTATTTTTTCTCCAAAAGATATCTACTTCTTCAATTATCTTTGTTATTTCGATTAAATTTAAATCATCTGAAAATACAATCATTTCTTTTGATTTTAATATGTTATAATATTCCGTTTGAATATTATATAAATAAGTAATAATTTTACTCATTTTTTTACCTCATATTTTGAAATGAATTCTTCAGACAATGAATAATTATCATCAATAAAAGATAATAATTTTTTAAATACCATTATTGCATCAGGTAAAACATCAGCTAAGCCATGATTTAATTGAACATCTGGAACATTATGTCCCAAATGAAGTGGATTAACGCACTTTAACATTGCACTTTCACGAACTGCTCCCCATAAACCGTGTGCATAATTTGATTCATAATCATAATACAAATCATATAACTCTTTTTCACCCACGTCATTAGCTCTGTTTCTTATATCCTTTTTAAAATACCTAACTTCAACATTTAAAAACATTTCATCATTTTGTTCATTAATTAATGCATCAATCAATTCGGTGTTTAAATGTGAGTTTTCAAATTCATTTACTTCACGAGCTTTTATTAGAATCATTTTATATTTACCAATACCATATTCTTGATATTCTTCCCATATCTTGGGTTCTTCTTGTTCTTTTTTCTGATTAAATTTTAATGTGATATAAACTTCAATTAGTATTCTTAAACCCAATCTTCCCATAACTTTATTTCTAAGATTACATTCAACAAGTTCATTTAATACTTTTAATGCATAAACTGAAGAACCTATAATAACATTAAATCGTGAATCCTCAATTTCTGTTTCTGAATTTTCAATAATTAATTTTTGAAATTCTAGTTTAACATCTTCAATAAAATTTTCATCTAATACAAAGTGGTTTATATATTCCCCATATCTCAAATTACAACCTCCAATTTCCAATAATTCTTTCCAAAATAATCTTATAAATTCCTGGTGATGTTGATAAATGTCATGTTGAACTGCACCAAACATACTCCTAACTGTTGGTCTGTATATCCTCATTTCGTCATTCTCATGAGGAGTTTTTGGATATTTGTATAAATAATCGCCTATTTCACTAGTTTTTTCTGTTAAATGAATATTTTTTCGTATGAGAAAATAAAACGTTAGAATTATATATTGGACATCAGTTGCCCCATCTGATTTATTAGTACCATAATTTTCAACGATATTCCCCAATATAAAAAGTTTATCTTCAACATTAAAACTTTCTATAGTAAAATATTCTTTGAATAACTGGTTTTGATTAAAAACAATAGTTAATGGAGATAATACATCAATATCGAGATATTTTAATATGATGTTATAAAATTCAATTTGATGAGGTTTATCTAATGAGAAAATATATGATAATTGTAAAGAATCAAATTGAAAAGAAGAATCTTCAATTCCTTTAAAAATTAATGATAATTTTAAAAAAGCATCTTCACGATTATAATAATTTAATATTAATGCAATCCAAATGAAATCTGGGAGGCAATCATTTCTCCAATTATATAATTTAATATTATTAACTTGATTAATTGGGGATTTAAAAATTCCTTTTTCATATTTATGGTCTTTTAGTTTATCATAAGGATGGTTTCTCATATATAATAAATTAAACTTATATCAATATATTTTTAATGTGAAAACATTCATTTCAAAAAGATGTTCCTACTTTTTAAATATACATTTTTAAATATACTATTTTTAAATAGATTAATTTATATATAAATAAACATAACTTAGTATTAAAGATGATAAAAAGGGTTCAATATGGATGCAGGAAAGCAAAACTTATTAAATTTTTTAGGTCAAAACCAACAGTTATCAATTCCAATCTATCAAAGAAAGTATAGTTGGACAGATAAAGAATGCAATCAGTTATTTGAAGATGTTGTACGAGTAGGAAACTCTAGTGATGAACAAAATCATTTCATTGGTTCAATTGTGTACATGAACCAGAAAGGACATATTGCCAGCCCAATTAACAAATTAATGATTATTGATGGACAGCAAAGGATTACTACAATATCATTGTTTGTCTCAGCATTAAGCGATTATCTGTTTAAAAATCCAAATGAAAATATAATGAATCCTTATAATTTAATAAATTATTATCTGATTAATGATAAGGAAACAGGTGAACTTAAATATAAACTTATTCTAACTGATGACGATAGAGTTACTCTAAAAAAGATTATTGACAACTTGAATGCAGAAGACAAAATACCTTTTGACGAGGACGATTCAATTAGAGTTAAAGAGAACTATGAATACTTTAAAAGAAGAATCAATGACGATAACGTTGAACTTATTTATCAAGGTCTGAATAAATTATTAATAATCTTTGTGGCATTAGAACACAATATTGACAATCCTCAACTTATCTTTGAAAGTTTAAACTCAACAGGTTTAGAATTGTCTCAAGCAGACCTTATCCGCAACTATATTCTCATGGGTTTGGATCCAGAACAACAGGAAAACCTTTATACAACTTATTGGCAAAAGATAGAAAAAACATTTGAAGAATCAGGAAGCTTGTTATTTGATAAATTTATAAGAGATTATCTGACTGTCAGAACAGACAAAGTACCAATCTTTAGAAATATCTACAGGGATTTCAAAAAATATTCCGGGGAATATGAAAATATAGAACTTCTTGTAAAGGATGTTTTTAAGTTTTCTAAATATTTCTCATGTATTGCTTTTGGTCGTGAGCAAAATGCTAAATTAAAGGAAGCAATGGATAGCTTAAGCAATATGGGATATGATGTTACTTATCCTTTTTTATTACATCTCTATAAAGACTATGATGCCGAACTTTTATCAGCAGATGAATTTATTGAAATTATAAGATATACTGAAAGCTATTTGCTTAGAAGAATAATATGTAATATTCCTACACCTTCACTGAATAAAACATTTGCTAAAATGTATAATGAACTTGATACCGAGAATTATTCAGAGTCTTATCAAGCAAGACTTGTTTTAAAAGAAAACTATCAAAGAATGCCAAAAAATAGAGAATTCGGAAGAAACTTCAGAGAAAGAGATATCTATAACTTAAAAGGTAAGAATAAAGAGTATATTTTTGACAAGTTTGAAAACTGGAATTCCAAGGAAAAAACTCCTGTTGAAGCTTATACTATTGAGCATATCATGCCTCAAAATCCAATTCTCTCTCAGGAATGGAGAGATTGTTTAGGTCCAAATTGGGAAGAAATTCAAAAAACCTATCTTCACACAATTGGAAACTTAACTCTCACAGGTTACAATCCAGAACTAAGTGACAGGCCATTTCAAGAAAAAAGAGATATGGAAGGTGGATTTAGACAAAGTGCCATTAGATTAAATGTTTATTTACATGACATGCAAACATGGAATGAAACAGAAATCAAAAAAAGAACAAACCATCTTATTGAAAAAGCTTATAAAATATGGAAATATCCGGAAATATCTCAAGAAGTCATTGACAGATATGCTCCTAAAGAAGAGACTGGTTCTGAAATTGATGAATCCGATCTTACTTCAGTTGAAAAATTAAGATTGGAATACTGAACTGAATTTAATAAGTATTTAAATGAAAAAGACAATTTGTTTGTTTATCCGATACCAAATAAAGATAATTGGTATTCATTATTCATGAAAACTGGTTTGGCACATATTGAATTAACCATTTCACTCGTTCAAAAAAATACTATCAACGCTCATTTCAGAATCAAAAAGAACAGTAATGAAATCTTTGACCAATTATATAGTCAAAAAGATACTATTGAATCTGAATAGGTATGGCATTAGAATGGGATAAAGGAGAAAATAAAAAAATATCAAAGATTGGAAAAACTTTAGACATTGATATTAATGACAAGTACAATTGGGAAAAAGCTATAGGATGGCAATATAACATGGCATCAAAATTACGCAATGTACTTTTACCTAAAGTGAAAGATTTAAATTAAACTGTTTCGATTGATATTAATGTAAAAAATAATGAGTTAACATTAATGTTAACTACTATACAAATCAGTGAAAATCCATGATGGGTCATAAGCTATTAAATAACCATCTTCACACCAGATTGCTCTGACATTTTCTGAAGTTGAATCGGCTACTGCAGCAGGATCTCTGTTAATCCAGTTTCCTGAAGTATGTTTTTTATGTCTCAATCTTAATTTGATATGGCTGGTTCCGGATACTCTGCATTTAACATGGACAAACTGCACATCATAACCTAAAGATTTAGCTATTCTGTAATACACCTGTCCCCAGTCCACACAGTTGGAACCTTTACCCTGACTGGCATCATTGATTGTTTTCTTGTCTGTCTTTTGTGAATCAAAGTATTTGCTGTATATTTCTTCTTTGCTATAATAGCTAAAGCCTTATCAATGGTGTTTCCTTTGTAGTTGAATGTCTTGATAACAGCTTCATTGTTGAGTCACTGTAATCCGGAAGCTCGGACATTCTGTAAACGATTGCAGGAAGCCTTCCGTTTGCTCTGATATATGCCTCTGTTCTTATTGCCATGTCCACATATTCGGCATTGTCGATTTTTGTTCCGTTCTTCAGCATGACATAATTCGGAAGAAAATCCAAAGAACTGTTATCCTTAATCAAGGCCATTGTATACATTGCTACTAATTTATCTGAACCTAATTTCTTGGCTTTCTTTTCAATATCGCTGTAATTACCTTTTAATGTTAATAATTTGGTAATAGTCACGCTTCTTGTACTTCTTTTTGTTCTGGATTAACCAGAATGCTATTGAGTTCATTGCCTGGCAAAAACTTGTCCAGCTAATATTATTAATTTTATTATCTAACATATTATATTATTTATATATTATAAATAATATATCTGTTGCAACAATATTAATATTCCAATAAGTGTTCATGAAAAAATAATCTCATATAAGAAATAATGAGCATAAAATTTAATTTTTTTTAAATTAAAAAATTCAACAATTTTATTTAATGTAAGTTCAAAATAATTATATGTAATCATGTTTTCTGAAGTAACTTCTATTATAGAAAATGGATTAAAATCCATGGATGGATCAACTTTTCAAAAGTTAAGTTTTGATTTTTTAAATTTTAAAGGATATACTTTTATTGGGGCTCCTGGAGCAGTTATTGGTAAAAATAAAACATCTAGAGGAACACCCGATGGTTTTTTTCAAAAAAATGATGGTAAATTTATTTTTTGCGAAGTTACGACACAAAATCGGGACAATAATGTAAACGAATTTTTAAAAAAATTAAGTAATGATATTGAGCATTGTTTTAATGAATCTAAATCTAAAATTTCTAATTCAGATATAAGTGAAATTATTTTGATATTTAATAGTGAAATTCTTCCAAATGAAGTTAAAGATTTAAAAGACTTGGTGAGGGAGTTTAATTCTGAAACAGAATTAACAATATTTAACATTCAAAATCTATCAGCAGAATTGCAATATTTTCCAAATGTTGGTAGTTATATTCCAAATGTTCCCAACATGGATGGAATTTATTCCATTGATTCTTTTATCAATAATAGTAAGAAAGGAATTAGACCAGATTTAAAAAATTATTTTTACAAAGATGATGATCTATTCAAAGAGGCTATTAAAAAATTATCCAACAATGATTATTTGATTTTATACGGCGTTCAAGGTGTGGGTAAGACTAGATTAGCAATAGAAGTTGCTAAAGAATTTTCAGAAATATTTGAATATAGAATAATTGTTATAAAGAGATATTCATCTAATTTAATAATGAATATCAGAAAGATAATTAATGGCGAGGATAACTTTTTATTTATTATTGATGATTATACTGATGATTTTTCAAACTTATCTGATTTTCTTGAAGATTTAGAAAATATGCATGCTGAAAATAAGTTTAAATTCATATTTAGTTTAAGAAATCAGTTCTTAGATATGTTTTATCAAAATTTAAGAAATTTCACAGTGGAATCCATTAAATTATATAATTATCCTGATTTGTTCATGAGAAACCTTATTGAAAACATATTAAAACAAAAGAAAATTAGATTTAATCAAATTCTAATTGACCAATTAGTTATTGTGTCTAAAGGAAATCCTGCACTTTGCTTGATGGCATTAATTCCCCTTATTGAAAATAATGATATATCTCATATTAACAATCCAAAATTGATATATCAAAATTATTTTAATGATTATGACAAATTAAGGACTATTTTTTCAAATAAAGAACTTTTAAAAATATTAGGTGTTTTTTCATTTTTTGATGTTATTGAAAAAAATAATTCCATTACCATAACATTAATAAATGAATTATTTGATTATAGAATAACTGAAGACAATTGTTTAAATAGGTTAATTGAGACTAATCTAATTTTTGAATTGGACAATAAGTATTATTTTGAAGATTCTATCTTATCAACATACATTTTTTATTTATCATTTATTGAAAATGATTTTTTTGATTTTGAAAAGATAACTGAAAATTTTATAAAAAATAATCCTGATAAATTAAAATCAAAAATATGGGATGTATTAAGTATTTTTGGAATAAATGAATTCAAACAAAAATATTTAACAAGTTTAAATAATGTTGAAAGAAATTTGGATGGCGAATATAAAATTTCTTTTTATGAAATTTTCTATATGATTAATGAAGATAAAGCATTACTTTTTATAACTGATTATTATAATAATATTGAAAAAGAAGATTATGATTTTTCAGAATTTCAAATACCTGATATGAGAATGTATTATTCAACAAATAGGATGATAAATCTTTTATTCATGTTAAAACAGCATGAGTTTATTCTTAAATTTTCTTTGAAACTAATTTCGAACCATCCCTCATTAACACATGATATTTTGATAAATATTGAGAAAAACTATTCATTTAATAGATACAGTATTGAACACGAACAGTTCTATTATCAAAATTTATTAATGGATGTAATTGAAAACAATGATTTAAAAGACGTTAATCCTATTGTTGTAGACTATTTATTTATATTTATTATAAAAAATTTGAGATATTTAGTCTGGCACCATCATGAAGATAAACCAACAAAAAGGGGCATGACTATTTTTAATTTTAATGTTGTTTATACGGATGAATTAATGAGATTAAGATCCAGATTATTAAGTTATTTATTTAAAATGTATGGTAATTATCCTGAATTTGTAAACAGTACCTTAAAATCATATATTAGATTAATTTATAAAGATGTTGAAAAAATTATACAAGAAGAAATCCCATTAATTTATGGTTTTTTACAAACATTGGATTATACTCATTATGTACCAAATAAATTAGCTTTTAAATATTATAGTGCCTTGAAAAAGTATTCAATTGATAATGATGAGGATTTTAAATTCATAGATTGGGGCATGATTAAAAAAATTGATTTATGTTCTAATGCATTAGATAAATATAAAAAATTTGATAACTCAATGGTTTATCAACAGTTTGGGGAAAATTTAGATAGATTTAGTCCAAATGATTTAATTAAGCTAATGGATGAGATAAAAAACAATGAAGATAATGTTTTGTTATATGCCAATGAATTGTTTTGTTTCTTAATAAGTAAGGACCTTCGTGAATTTAAGAATTCATTTAATTATTATAAAAATAACAAGTTTAAATTATTTAATAGGCCTTATTTTATAAGAAAATTATTTAATTGCCCTATTTCTTCATTAGAAATTTATCATATCCTTAATGAAAAAAGCCCTATTGAAAAAGATAGATTTAATGGGGAATTCTTTTTAGAGATTCCTGAAGAAGAAATTAACTCAGAATTGTTTGTGAAATTTATTGAATATTTAAATCAGTTTAAAGAAGGAAATTATATTTTTTATGATTTAGATGGTTATTTTAAATATAATAAATACTTTGTAAAACTAAAAAATAACATGAATTTACCTACTTCCAATATAATCCAATATATGACTAAATTATTAATTGAAAAATCGGAAAATTGCCTTATAAAATTTAATTATAGCTTCTGTGAGTTATATAATGAATATTTTAAAGATAATTTTGAACTATTAAAAGAATTTTATTTTAATTATAAAACTTTAGATTCACATTATGATTATAATTTTAAGGAATTGTCAGTTCTATGCACTATTAATAAATGTTTTTTAAAAGAGTATTTGGAATGGGGATTAACTAATGATGACAATCTTAAAAATGAATGTTTGGATTTAGATATTGACGAATATGAACATTCAAGAAATGAAAATTATAAATTGACATTTATTTGGGAGTTAGAATATACTTACGAAGAATTAGAATATGTTATTTCTTATTTTATTAATAATCAATATTTCTCTGGAATTAGAATATTTTTTTCAAAAACTGGAATTAAAGAATGTGAATTTATTAAGGAATTCATATCAAAAAATCATGAGAATAAAATTTTTATGAGAAAAATATTCAATGTCATAAATAAATATTACACTATTGAGGAATATATGTCCTTTTTTAAAATTATTTTTAGAGTTAAATCAGAACATTGAAATTTTTGAATATATTTTAAATCCAGATATGAATATAAGACCAATACTCTCTGAATCAAACTTTATTAACAGCAAATTAAAATTCTATACTGCGATTAAACAAGAAATAGGCACTGAAGAAAGATATTTGAATCATGCTATTTTATTGCAAGAATTAATTGATGAATATGAAATGAAATAACATTCTAATAGGATATAGTTAATCTAATTGAAATTGAGTTATTTATAGTATAAACGATTATTTGCTAAACTTCCTACGTCACTTAACAGTTCTTCTTTAATCAAATTCAGCCATTACTATAACTTATCAATATCTCTGTTATGAATCCACTCGCGATGTTTTCCAATAGCTACTCTAACAATAATGTCAATCAGATTGGTTTCATCTTCCTTTTTGAAATAGTAATAAGCAGGTCCTTCCAAAAATCTGTCTTAAGTCATAGAATGGCTTTGGCTTGACTGCATCAGGAGTCATCAGCCCGTAATAATAAATTTCAAGGATTATGGAGCGAACAGCAGTCGTACCCGTTCAGTTACAATTGGCGTTAGAAGAGATTTAATTGATAAAGTACATCCTTTAGATTTATTCCCGGATAAAGAAGAACCCAAAACTCTTATTGAAGTCATTGGTAATTTATCTAGTCTGAATGAAATGGGAGAAATTGATTCTTCTGACATATATCATCATTTTAAGCCCTATAGAGAAGATATGAGAGCATGGATTCATGATATTTCCGAAGGTGAATCTGCATTTGATAATGAAGACATTAATAAAAGACCCCATAAAATTGTTGATGGAGAAATTGTTGTTCATAATAACAAACATGGTGATAAATATACAAGACAATGTTGGGATAAAGTTGGTCCTTGTGTGCATACTTATATGGCTAATCTAGCGAGTCAAAATACAGTCCATCCAGTTGATGATAGAGTATTTTCAATACGTGAATTATTATTAATGAATATTCCTAATAATTTTAAATGGTCTGAATTAAGTGAAGAAGAATTAAATAATTTACCATTAGAAGAAAAACAACAATTTTTAAAGGAAAATGAAGCAAATATAAGAGAATGTATTGGAGAAGCTGTTCCAACTATAATAATGCAAAAAATTGCAAAGAATATTAAAGAAGTATTGATAACTGGAAAAAAATCTCAAAAAAAGGACAAACACGTTTAATCTAATGGACTAAATTTTCATTCAAAATATTAATTTTATTTCCAGTTCATTTAATTATTCTTCCAATAGGAAACTGTATTTCCACATATCTTTCTAAATAAAATAAATAGCTTCCTTTAGCAGTATCCGGAATTTTATTCTGCAGTTCTGATGCAGATGAAGTTAATTTATATTTAGTATAATCACTGTTTGCAACATACCCTATTTTTTTATCTTCAACATATACTGCAATTGCATCCTTATCAAATTCATTATCAGGTTCCTTGACAAGTTTCAAAGGTAAACCTGGATTAAATTGCACATCATTTTTATAATAGTTTATTCCAGTTATTGTAAATAGTTCTGATTTATCATATTTTTTTAATGTTTCAATGTTTCTTTTGAATTTCCTTTCATAGCCAATATAGAAATTTATTGAGTCCCATAATCGTAGATATTGATTAATATCTTCTTCACTATTTTCTCCGGGAAGTGCTTTCATTGCTTTAATGCATTTTTGTTTTGCTTCTTCAAGTTTATTGGATCCGTCGGGAATATCTTTTGACTCTTCAAGTAATTTATGTGCCCATCTAAATAACATTCTTGCCTTGTTGTCATAAACCATATTTCTTTTGGATAATTCCAGTGATTTATTGTAGCAATTTTCTGATGTTGCATACATTTTCAAGCCTTCAAGAATAATAGCTTTCTTATTCCAGTTTTCAACATGTCTATCATCAAAATCTAATGCCTGATTGATTTTGTAAATTGCATCATCATAGTTTTCATCAAGATATAAATCCCATGCTTGTTTACCTAATCTGTCTGCCCTGCTTTCAACAGGAGGATTATATGTTTCATCTTCATCTTCATCTTCTGAAGTAATGTAACTACCACTGGCACCACAGCCATGACATATGTCTCCTTCATCAACCCAACTTCCACAATTCGGACAAATCCCCATATTTAATCACATCCATAGATATTTCATCAAACTTTGGTTATCCCAAACAGTTTATAATATATTCATCATCATAATTATACATTGTTATTAAATAGGTCATATACACAAAATATATAAAAATACCTATAAGAAACTTTAATAAGGGAATAAATAAGATAGTGAGTATGGTGATAAAATATGAGTTTACCTGCCGTGGATGAAAACTGGTACTGTGAAGACTGTGATTTAAATTTTGAATATTGTGATAAACCTGATTTTCTTTTCTGTCCGAACTGTGGCAAAGTTTTAAAAAATGATATGTATCAATATAATTTAGATGGACTTATAGATTCTTTAAATAATCTGGGTAAAAGCATATGTGAAAATTGTGGTGAAGAATTTGACAAAGAATATAATTTCTGCCCATTATGTTCGGAAAAATTAAAAAAAGAAACCATACCATTTGATATTGAAAAAGACAACTCCGTTACTGTTGACTGGAATGGTGAAAAGGCATTGGTATATGACAAATGTGTTTATTTATCAAATCCTCATTTTGCAGTAGGCAGTATTATTGAATGCATATCATCTAAAAATTACACTGATGAGAAACTGGAATGTGACTTTAAAAGAATTGATGAAACTCTTCCCGAGAAACTTACTTATGATGAAGCATATTCCATATATGAATTAAATGGTTGGGGAAACCTTGTTCGTATAGAAGAGTTCATATCCAAACTTAGTCAAGACATTTTAGAAAGTGACCAGTTTAAACCAAACGAAAAGATAAATTATATTGAAAATGAAAGATTCAATAGGATTTTAAAACTCCGAGAAGACCTGTATGTTAAATTAATGATTATAGAAAGTGGAATTAATTATTAATCTAAATTTTTAAATAATTCATTTCCTTTTTCAGTTAATCTGTATAATCTTCTTTTTTTAACTTCGGGATTAATGCATTCAACTAACTTATGCTCTCTTAATTGTTTTAAAACATTAGATATACTGGACCACTACTTTTTGCCAAATACAGTTGTATACTTAGAATGTTTTAAAGGTATTACACTATATGCATCTAAGCTTTCTGTCTCCCAAGATATGCCGTTGTACTCTTTAATAGCTAACAGAGAACTTGTACAAATAGCTACACGATAACCTTTCTTAACACCTGTCGGTAAAGTTGAAGTTGTTAGTATCCCATCGACTGGCAGTTTCCATCCTGCGTTTTCATCTGTTGCAGGACCAGTATCACCTTTAACACCTTTGTCTCCAGTGCCTCCTTTAGCTCCGGTATCGCCCTTTGCCCCCGTTTCACTAGTGGCTCCAATATCTCCTTTTATGTTTCCTACATTTTCCCAAGCATTGCCATTCCAAACATAAAGAGATTCGTTAACCAAATAGCTATCTCCATTATTACCAGTTGGATGTTCAGCTATTAATTCCTCGTAAGAATCATACGAACCTTTAATAGTAAGACCAACACCAGTAGCTCCAGTCTAGCCTTTAACACCTGTATCACCAGTGTCACCTTTTTCACGTTTTATTGAACCTGCATTTGCCAGCCTGTACCCTCCCATTAGTAATAGCTACTATCCACAATGTAGGCATCACCGACTTAGCCTGTTGGATGAACATTAACAAACTCCTCATAGGTAGTGTAGTGTCCTTTTATTACTGTTCCAATTCCAATGTCTCCAGTATCTCCTTTAGGTCCGGTATCACCAACTACACGGCCAATCTTTATCCATCCCTTTTCAGCCATGATTATTCACCATCTCATTCTTCAACAGTAATGTTGTTGAAAATCATTTGTCAGCCATAATCATATATTGTCGGGAAAGGAAATACTGTTTCAAATGTTATTGTTGTTCATTCATATGAATAGATGGTTGTACTTCCATTTTGATGGATGCCTTAACATTACCGTTCTGATAATACAGGTCAAAAGTGTACCATACATTATTCAATGTCAATTGCCATGAAGTAACATTCAAATCCCTTATGGCAGATCACCTGTGGAATATCTTAAACCTTTTTTTTTTATCGGGATAAGCTCCAGGTTCCAAAATATTTTAGGGGTCTGAATTTTTGTCAGTGCTAAATATGGTTAATTTGTTTTGTTTTTATTATTTGTATGGTAATTTTTGGTGTTTTGTAAAAATGCATCTGTATAATTTTTAGTTTATTAAAAAAGGGTTTTAATATCAATAAATTTAAGTATAATGTGTTACATATAGTTATTTGGAGATAAAAATGAAACACAGGTTAAATTTAGATATTAAAGACCCAAATTATACTTTTTTGAAAGAAATATTTAAAATTATGGATTCTAGAAAAACCTTTGAAATTTTAACATCATTTGGTTTTAAAAACTTAAATAAATATTTGTTTTTAAAATCATATTTATAAGTATGTTCTTTGATTTAGATATCCTGTTCATCTTAAATGAACTTAAATCTAAAAAAGAGCTTCGTAAATACTTTAATATTTCTGAAGTTTTAAGTGCCACTCAAGTTTATAAAATTTTTTCACTTCAAAATCCTTAAAATCCTATTAAATCTTTAAATCGCATCTTAATTTCAATAAATAATGTTTAAAAGAAGAGGAAAAAAGACATTTATTGTAGATGCAACTCCTGTAGATTTAGATTTTAATAAAAAGACAAAAGAACATCTTTAATCATTGAATTTAAAATGGAGTTATTCATCCTCTAAAGGTTTTTATATTGGATTTAAGCAACAGTTGTCCTTGATTTTGATAGTATGAATCCTGTTTGTATTTTAATCCACTCAGGAGTTCCAAATGATGCAAAACTTTTTGATGAAATTATGGAAACACTTCAAAAAAGATGAATAATCCAAAAAGGAGATGCCATACTTTTTGATAAGGGATATTACAGTTATAAAAACTACCAATTATGAATTGGTAAATATAAATCCGTTCCTTTTATTTTTCCAAAAAATAATTTCAACAAAACAAAGCTTAACGATTAATTATCTTACTCATTACAAGTATTTAACCAAACAAAAAGAATTATGAAAGAAAAACACTTCTACAACAACTTAAAACATGAATTATTCAAAAAATCAGGCCAATGGAAAAAATTCAAACCAATACGGGGAAAAATAGAAGATTTTTTCAAATTACTCAAACAAGGACTCAACATGAAACCAATACACAAATATACACCAAAATCAGTCAAAAAAAAAACAGTATATTTAAATGTATTTTTAGGATCATTTATCATATCGCGAGGATTCTACTCAAAAACAGTCATACAACAATTATCCGAAAACTAAAAAATTCAAACCCCTAAATAATTCTTCTATCTAGATTACATGATTATTGACCATATTTATGCCTCATTTTATCATTTTTTTACAGACCTAATTGTTCTGCCATACATAATCTACAAAATGCATTTGGATTTTCCAAATTTCCTTCTTTTGCAGGACAGTAGTATGATTCTTTTTTTAGGGCTTTTTGTGATTCTGGAAATTCACCCTCTTCTGGGTGTACAGGTTCTTCAAGAATATAATTTGCATATAATATTGAAAGAAATACAATTATACAGGATTCTGCTGATGATTTGTGAGGGTCAAGTGTTTCATTTAAATTGAATATATATTTTTTAAGATGCATATATGTTTTAACATCAGATTATAAAATTAATATTGCTCGGGTAAGTATGAGGGAATCTATGGGCGGTCATGGTGTTCCTGAAGAAAAAATCAAATCAGGATATTATAATGCATTGGATTTGATTCCAGATTTAGTTGAAATTTGCGATATTGTCCATATTTATGACAATACTAATGTTCCATTTAGAATTTTCAAGAAAAGAAAGGACATATATTTCCATTGGGAAAACAAATATTGGAGTTATTCCGGTATTGAAAAACTCACTGGAATTAGTGAATATAGTAATTAAAAGCAGTAAATATTTTTGTATAGTATATAGGACAACAGCTTTTATGTAATCTTATTTTATTAATTAAATTTTTTTAAGACTTTTTAACTTTTTTTACTATCAGTTTTGCGTTTTTTCACACTGTCACAGTTTCAAAGGTTTTAGTTTTGATAAAATCATTTTTAGTTTATGTATTTCTTTATTGGTTATAAGTTAATTAATAAAATATTTTGTTAAGTATTTATATATGTATTAACAAATATTTTTTTAATTAATGTATTCTAAAGGAGGCATATAATATGGATGATAAAACACAATTGATACTTAATTTCATAAATGAAAGTAGCTCTAATATGCCATATGTATTAAAAGATAAATTAATTAGGGATGGTAAAGAATTAAAGTATAGATTTGAATTTGAAGAAATCAAGAATAGTATTGATGAGTTTATAGAAGGAAATGAGTTAAATAGATTTATTGTGTTGCCGGGAATTAGGGGTGTTGGAAAAACAACGCTGCTTTATCAAGCATATTATTATTTATTAAATGAAAAACACATATTGCCAGATCAAATAATTTATTTGTCCTGTGATGATTTAAACAATATAATTGATTGCAATATAAGAGAAATAGTTGATATTTACCTTAATAATCAATTCAATACTCAGTTAAGATTATTGGATAAAGAAATTTTTCTATTAATTGATGAATCGCAATATGATAAGAACTGGTCAATGTCTGGTAAAATAATTTATGATCGTTCAGAAAAAATTTTCATGGTATTTACAGGTTCATCAGCTCTAAATTTAGAATATAATGCAGATGCTGCAAGAAGGATGTTTAAAAGAGTCGTAACACCTCTAAATTATAATGAACATCTGAAATTGAAATATGATTACTCAAATATTAATCTTGGAAATTCTTTGGTTAGCTTGATTTTAAATGGTGAAGAGCAAAATGCCATAAAATATGAAAATGAAATGAACAGGGACTTAATTAATAATATTAAGTATAATTTTAATGATTGGGATGAATATTTGAAATATGGGGGATTTCCAATTTTAGCTCGTAAAATCAATTTTAGAAGACTTTCTACTAATATTGTGGACATGATTGAAAAAGTGGTAAATACTGATATGGTTGCTATTAAAAATTTCACTTTTGAAAATCAGACGAATTCAAATAGGATACTAAGATATCTGGCACTACAGAATGCAGGGGATCTTTCACAAAACAATTTGGCAAAATATTTAAAGACTTCTCAAGCAAATGTAAAAAATATTTTAGATATTTTAGAAAAAACACATTTAATATTTTCTATTGAAGCTTATGGAACATCATCAAAACGTATGAAAAAAACCAAAAAATATTATTTTGCAACAAGTAGCATTAGAAATGCATTATCCGAAAACTCTGGAAATACAATTAATGATATAAAGCAATATGGGGGAATACTTCTAGAAAATCATGTTGCATCAATCTTATTTAATTTCACACAAAGAGGAAATGATTGTTTTACATTGTATTATGATGCAAACAAGGAGCGAAATGTTGATTTTATATTGCAGCGAGATTTTAAAAATCCAGTACCTATTGAAGTGGGTCGTGGTAGAAAAGATAAAAAACAAATCACTCATGCAATCAACAGTTATGGCGCAGATTATGGAATTATCATCTCAGATACTACAACTAATATTGAAAAACACAATAATATTATCTATGTTCCTCCAAAAACATTTTCATTTTTATAATTGGCTATGCAGTAAAATACATAGGTTTCTGATGAAGCTTTTACTGAAAGATTTAAGCTTTCTATTAAGATAAATTAAGAAATGTGTGATGTTAAAGGGTTTTTTTAGTGTAAGTTATTTTTCTTTTAACATAAATTGAATTACTAAATAGATTCCTAAAGCTGCACTGAATACAAATCCTATCAGTCCCAATATTGAAACATCAAATAGTTTAGGTCCCTTATCTGAAATGATGGCCAGTGATGACCCGATAATTAGTGCAGATAAAATAAGTGAAATTGACAGCTGGTTCATGATTTCACTGATTGATTCGTGCTTAAGTTTCACGCTTAAATTACCTTCTTCAAGTTTTGAAAGCATATTGTTAAGTGTTGTTGGCAAATCTTTAGCTAAGTGTTCTATTTGCAGCATGTAATTGGAGCTTACTTTTGCTAATCTGTTAGGGCTGTATTTTTGAAACATTATTTTTCTGGATAATTTTTTCAGTTCAGTCACGGCATTAAATTCAGGGTCCAATTTCATTCCTGTATCTTCAATTAAAGCCATTCCACGCCCAATCATTACAAATTCTCTTGGTAATTGGATGTTATGTTTAATCATTACCTTTAGAAGTTGCTGTACTCCTCCGTGCATGTCTTTCAGGTCTGCACCGTAATATTTGTTCATTATGTCATTTACATCGGCTTTTAATTCAGGAGTGTTTTGTGCAGGTGTTAATATGTCCATGTAAATTAGCTGGTTGATAATATTGTCTACATTTCTGCTTAATAGCAGTAATATTAACTCTGCAAGTTCTTCTCTGAAATCATCATCTAAAATTCCCATCATTCCTTCGTCAATGTAGCATAATACATTGTTTTCCATTATCATCATATTTCCAGGATGTGGGTCGGCATGGAAAAATCCGTCAATCATTATTTGTTTAAAATAAGATTTCACTCCTCTTTTGGCAATTAATTTTTTATTATACTCGGGATAATCGTGAAGCATCACTTCGGAAACTTCTTTTCCTTTTATTAATTCCATTGTAATGATTTTTCCGCTGCAGTACTCAGGATAAGCAGTTGGTATGTGGATGTAATGCACTGCTCGGAAATTATGCGCCAAATTTTTCATATTGATTAATTCTTCATGATAATCGATTTCTTTGAATATTGAGCGTTCAAATTCTGTTAAAATGGCCGGAATATTATAAACTTTAGTTTGGTTTATATATTTCCCGATTTTATCAGATAAAAATTTCATAATCTTTAAATCTGATTCAATAGTTTCACGGACATTTGGTTTTTGAACTTTAATGGCTACTTCTTTGTTGTTTTCAAGAAGTATTCCTTTATGGACCTGCCCGATTGAAGCTGAACCTAAAGGCTTTTCGTCAATTTCTTTGTAGATTTCATTTATTGGCTTTCCAAGTTCTTTTTCAATAACTTCTTTTATTTCATTAAATGGTGTGGTGGGAGTGTTGTCTCTTAAGGATTCCAGTTCCTTTGCTATTTCCACTCCAATCAAATCAGGTCTGGTACTTAACATCTGACCTAATTTAATATATGTTGGCCCTAATTCTTCTAACACATCTTTTATTCTTTTTGGAATGGATTCGTCGGGCAATTCTTTATATTTATCTCTTTTAGTATCTTTTAAAAAAGGAAAATTCTTAAAAAATGTATTTTCTTCGATAAGATAACCGAAATCATTTTTTTTAAGAACTTTATATATTTCCTCTACCCTTTTTATGGAATCATTTTTTGTGTTAGAAATTATTTTCATATTTGTGTAATTAGTTAAAACTTCTATATATTAATATCTTAAAATTTCTCCAGGATTCTTGCATATACCTGTTTTAGATTATCGTCTGATTTTTCATAAATCCTTTTTAAGATAAGTTCGGGGGTACTTTTTGCAAGGAAGTTCATTTTTGGAGTTCTGTCAACTATCAGATTATAATTTTCATCTAATCCTTTTGCTTCAATACCGTCTACACGAATATCTGTGTAATTCATCAGTTCCCTGGCCATATGTGTTACAATTATTCCGTAGGAATTGGATTCTTTAATCATATCTATAAATGTGGAAATAATTTTAACTGCAGCTTCTAGTTCTGTTATTCCTTCAAGTTCGTCAAGCAATACTAATTTTTCGCTGTCTGTTGTTACAATTGGAATAAATACATTTAAAAAGGATTCAAAAGCTCCGGCATCCAGTGATCTTTTCTTTGAAAAATGATATATTTCATCAAACAATTTGATTTTAGCTTTACCGGCACTTACTGGAAGTCCCATTTGTGCCATTATGGAAATTTGGGTTAGTGTTTCAAGAAGGGTTGTTTTACCTCCGCTGTTTGCCCCGGTAAGCAGGGCTATGTTTTCGTCATTTGTAAGTTTGTAATCAATTGTCTGTGTGTTTTTATCATCTTTTCTAAGGGCCAGTTCCAGATGCAATGCCTCTTTTAAATTTATTTCATCGCCAAATTCAGGTGCATTTAAATCATATTCATATGCAAAGCTGCCTAAACTAAATTCATAGTCAAATTTAATTACATCTTCAACTTCTTTGATTGCCTGTTCTTTTATGGAGTTCAATTCGATAGCTGCACTTTTTTTAACATCAAAAATATCATTTTCTTTTTTGGAGGACTGTTCCAGTTGGATTCTTTGGATTTCACTGTCGTCAATTTCAATAGGGTATTTTCTAAGATACGGATCAAAATCAAATCCTGTTTTTTCTCTGATGATTTTCTTCCTTTCATTTATAATTTCATCAAATATTTTATTAATCTTTGGGGGGAGGTTCTTATTTAATAGGTTGAGAATTTCATTTCCTTCAAGATCAACATTTTGTATGGCATTTTCTAATTCTTCATCCATATCCTGTTTTAAAGAATTGACTAATTCTTCAATGTCCACTTCTCTTTTATCAATAACATTAAGTTCATCAATAATTGGGATAATTTCTCCCAAAATTGTTTCCCGGCCTCTGATTTTTTGTATTTCATAAACTCTGTTAAAAAGATTCTGGTTATGTGTAAAGAAGTTTATTATTTTTTCAGGAACTATTTCATAATCATTTTCTTCAATATTAATCATTACAAGGTTTGGCATTCCTTCAAAATCAAGTATTCCCTGTGAATATACATAAAAGATAAGGTCGTAATTCATTAATTCCTCCTGCAGTAACGGGGAATCAGTGGCTGTAATTATTGGATAATACTGATTCAGACCTAAATCAGTAAGATATGAATTGTCTTCTTCTGTTTCCACTAAAATAACTTTACTTGCATCATATTCGGCTTTCGGATTTTCAACTTCCTTTAAGTTTTTCATCAATCCTCTTAACTTGATTATTGGAAGCTGTGAAACCTGTTTTTTTGCATCCATCACAAAACTGATTTGTTTTTCTATTTTTTCAATATCTTTTGAAGGGGAAAGCAGCAAAATCCTATTTTTTGAATAGGAAGTGTTTGAATATGCTAATATTTTGTTTATGATGTCTTCATAAATCTCCATTGCCCTGTCGCTTTTAATAAACTCATATGTAGGATTATTTAATAGCTGGTTCATTATTTCAATAGCTTTCCTTTGGCTGATTCCATCAATATTTGCTATTTTTTCAACATCCACATTTTCAACTATTTTTTGAAGATTTTCTTCTCCTCCAACACTATTTAATATTTTTTCAGAGATTTTATCTCCAATACCTTTTATGTTTTGCAATGTTACTTTCTCTCCTTGCATTTTAACCAAACCCTTTTTTCTATACATTTTTATTTAAATATATATCCAAAATTCCCTAGAGCATTTGGGAAGTATTATTTCTTATTTGTCAATAGCTGTGTTATATTCCGGTATTTTATTTAAATAGTTTTCATCTCTCCATCGACCGTCAATAGCAAAATTAACAAGTCCTATTGATTTTAAGTAGGTAATGTCATTTAAAAGTGAAATATCTTCGCTATTTGAAATTATAATTTCTTCATTAGATAAGCTTTTATGAATAGGATATCTTTTGTTTTTCTTATCAATCAGGAAGATGTCATCTGTGTTGTTCTTTAACTTTTTAGATTCTTTTTTGGTAAATAATCTGTTTCTGCTTTTCATTAGCTCAACAGATCCCTGAACAATAATTTCCAATTTGGAATTGTCACTACAATTGTCTAAAATATTTTTCAAATCTTCTTTTTTCAGTTCCGGTGACAATGTAATTATTTTGTAGTTTTCAAGACTCTTTATTGTTTGTGTATTTGTCACGTTCATGGAGTATGGTCCGTATTGGCCTGTAAAATCGGGAGACATTATTTCAATAGGGTAGTGCAGTTTGTTTAATATGCCTCTTACTTTTCCTAAAACTTTTATTAAATTGTCATGAGCAATGTCCGGCCATTTCCAGATTAATTCATAGTCTCTGTTTCTGGAAATGTCAATAGCCTTTTGCAGATAGCTGACCATATAATTTATATTGTATTCTTCCCTGCTTTGATTTATTAGTGATGGGTCTTCAGGAGGTATCTCCAAATAAACCCTTTTTACATTATTTATTTTATCTAAATCAGTTAGGTTATTTGTATAATAGGATAAACTGTATTGGTCAGTTTTTAGGGCATTGCCTTCATTTTCAAGATTTATTTTTACCTTTTTATTGGAGTATAAGGAATACACTTCTTTTTCTAATTTTTTGAAAAGTTCCCTTCTGATTTTATTGATTTCACTTATTGGCATAAATAATGTTCCGTCATAGTTGATATTGACTCCAACAATGTCAAATGGGTATTTGTCAACTTTCAGTAACTGTTTTTTTATTGTTTTTGTATCTACACTTCTTTTAAGAGGCTTTTCAAAGGGAACTTCTCCTTTAACTTCACATTCAATTTCTTTTTTATTTGCAAGAGTTAACCTGCCTTTCAAGTGAGGATATTTGTTTTTAATTGAAAATGTAAGTATTAATTTGGATTTGATAAAACTGCTGCCCTTATTTTCAATCTCTTTAACTTTTGAGGTTAGTTTGTTTCTTTTTGTAAGATATGCTGTTGAATCGTTTAAATTGAAATGGTGTTTTTTATTCTGCTTTACTTTTTTAATGATTAAAACTCTGTCTTTTCTGTTAATGTCTTTAATTTCTTTATTTCTGCCTTTTTTATAATGGTTGAATGTTGTTAAAAGAGGGTTTTGTGAAATTTCAAATCCGTAGTCATCTTTTGCTTTTATTAATAATAATCCGTCACCTTTTTGGGGAATTGTTTTTAAACCGTCATCTAATTTAATGACTATTTGGCTGTTTTCACTATTGCAGACTTTACCTAATTTTAAACCGACATGTCCTGAACGGATACTTCTTGAAGATGCATAGTTAAATTGTCCTTCGCTAAATCCTCTATTAAATGCAAGGCTTATTTCTTCACTTTTGCTGGTTTTATTGCTTTTCAATTTGTTTAAGGCTTTTCTATAATTGCTCACTGCAATAGCCAAATATTCTTTGCTTCTCATTCTCCCTTCTATTTTGATGCAGCTGATGTTTAGCTCTGCAATTTCTTTTAAATGATCGTATAATGACAAATCTTTAGGTGAGAGGTAATAATCTTCACTGTTCAAACAGGATAATTTGTATTTTTGACGGCAAGGCTGTGCACAACTTCCTCTGTTTCCGCTTCGGCCTCCTTTAAAACTGCTCATTAGGCATTGTCCTGAATAGGAGTAGCATAGTGCTCCATGAACAAATATTTCAAGTTCCATATTTGTTCTCAAATTTTTAATTTCATCTTTTCTCATTTCACGGGGAAGAACTATTCTTTTAATTCCTTTGCTTTCAAGATAATCTAATTTCAGCTGGTTTTCTGCAGTCATCTGTGTGGAACCGTGAACTTTTAGTTTTGGCAGGTGTTTGTTTATCAGCTCAACCAGACCTAAATCCTGAACTAAAACTGCATCTACACCTATTGAATATAGGTTAGACAAATAATTCATTACGTCTTGAAGTTCATCTTCTTTAATTAATGTATTTACAGTTACATAAACCTTGACGTTGTGAAGATGAGCAGTGTTAACTGCTTCGGATATTTCATTTAAAGTAAAATTTTCAGCAAACCTGCGGGCACCATATTCTTTTCCAGATAAATATATTGAACTGGCTCCTGCATTAATGGCTACTTTAAGGTGGTCCATGGAACCTACAGGTGCAAGTAATTCAGGAATTCTCATGTTTGTCCTCGTGTAATCTGCCTTCAATATAATTTCCCTTGTTGATATATGACTGTGAGAAATCCATTATCTGATATTTGTATTTGGAAAGCTCTTCATCATCTCTGTCTTTCAGGGAATCATTGTAAATGGATAATATGTTTGTTGTGTACTTTTCATTGGAATATCTGCAATCCAGGATTATGGAATCAAGACCTAAGTGTTTAATTTCGTTCATTTCTTCAATTAAACATAGACAGTCTTTGTTTATAATGTGGCTTTGTTTATTATAGTCAAATAATACTTTGTACTTGAATTTTTTCCTTTTTTTATCTTCTAAAATGGCATAATCCGCATTGTTATGTATTATGAAATCTTTACCGTCATTTAAGTTACTGAAATCATCCTTACTTACAATAACCTCTAAATTTCCGTTTACAATCAGTTCCAAATCAATGTCTTCGGTGTTATTTTTAGAAATCAGATGTTTAATTTCATTACCTGAAAGTTCTGAAGATAAAATTAAACCATTGAATCCTGCTTCTTTAAGATTTTTAACTGTAAATGAGTTCCAAACATTCAGATTATGGTTTCCATAAACAGGACAGTCAAAAATCTCACACATTCCCGGGAAATCTCCCATAACTGAAATAATAATTCCTTTTGATTCAAGTTCTTTAACTATTTCATTGCATTTGGATGCTTCTTTTTCATTGATGAATGAGGACAATACCCAAACAAGTTCTGCATCAGGAGTCATAAGACTGGCTTCTTCTAAAAGCTTTGGAATATTTTCATAATAATCTTCAGGGTTATTGTATAAACAGTTTCCATCAAAGTAAATCCGTTTAAGGTCAAATCCTGAAATTGATTTTAACTGGTTTAAGTTATCAATAAATAATGATATTTTAGGATTTTTCTTTTTGCTGAGGTTATTGAAAGATTCATAATCTTCATAAAATTTGTTCAGTTTTTTCCTTGTAGCTTTAACGGACTTTTTGGTTGGAGTGTAGTGATTTAACAGAAGGTCCTGTGCTTGAGATAGAACTTCCCTTCTAATCTGGTTAAGTTCACTGATTGGAATAAATAAACTGTCCGGCATATTGTGGAATTTGATTTCATCTATGTAGAATGGTGTTCCTCCGGTTTTTGATAACTGCTTTTCAATTTTTTCTTTTGTAATAGGTTTGTTTTTAGCTTTTTCAAATTTGCCTATGACTTTATGTCTGAAATTGATTAATTCGTCATCTAAATAATATTCAACATTAACAAATCCTGTTAAGTCTTCATTCCAGCTTAGGGTTAATGAAAGTGGGATATGGTTTTTAATGACTTCTTTTTGGAATTTTTTAAGATTTTCATGAATTGACTTGGAAAAACTGATAAATACTTCTGTGCCTTCCTTAACCAAACGTGTTGTATTAATTACAATTTCATTTTCGTCCTGTTTAACAATGTCTTCTAAATAAATTCCTTTGATTTTGCCGTTGTATTTAAAAGCTATTCCGTCACCTTTTTTTAGTGTGATGTAATTGTCTTTATTTTTGATTTCAATTGTAATTTCAGTTCCATCTATTTTTACAATGTCTCCTATGTATAAACCTTCGTGGCCTGAACTGCCTCTGCCCATTACTTCACCGGGTTTATCTCCCATTATGTATCCGTTTGTAAATTTCCTGTTGAATACAAGATGTAAATTTTTGGCATAATCTCCGGTATTTCCGTCCAATATATTGCGGTAGCTGTTTACGATGGTTCCTATGTAGTCTCCGGATTTCATACGGCCTTCTAATTTTAATGAAGTTACTCCAGCATCTGAAATTGCGTCCAGATTATTGTATGTGGCCAGATCATGGGTTGATAAAAGATATCCGTTCCCGATATTGTAGCCTCTGTATTTTAAACGGTATTCTCGTCTGCATGGCTGTGCACATGCGCCCCTGTTTCCGCTGCGTCCGCTGTTGTATGAAGACATATAACAGTTTCCGGAGACACTATAGCATAAAGCTCCATGTCCGAATACTTCAATTTCCATATTGATATTGTCTTTTTTTAGCTGTTCATGTGTTTTAGCTATCTCCTTTACATTAATTTCACGTGGAAGAACAACTCTTTTAATATTGTTTTTAGCAGCCCATTTTATGGAACTGTAATTGCTCAATGCCATCTGTGTTGATCCATGAACTTCCAAATCAGGAATCAGAGTTTTTAAAAGCCAGCATATTCCAAAATCCTGAACAATAACTGCATCTATTCCTATTTGATATAATTTAAACAGGTAGTTCATTACATCAGCTATTTCAAAATTGTTTATTAATGTATTTACAGTAACATGGACTTTAACTCCATTTAAATGAGCATATTCGACAGCTTTTTTTATCTCTTCCATTGTGAAGTTTTTAGCAAATGCTCTTGCTCCATATTGTTGTCCAGCTATATAAACAGCATCAGCACCTGCATTAACTGCAATTACAAGCACATCATAAGATCCAGCTGGAGCTAATAATTCTGATAAAACCATTTTATTATTACACCCTAAGATTTAATCATTTAAAAATATGTTTTTTGTAATATAAATAAATTTTAAAATATCGCTGATAATGTATTGTTGGGGTTGTGACTTACTGTTTAGTTTTTATTTTATATATTATTTTAAAAGATATGATGTATTTTAAATTCAAAATAATAATATAAATCAAGTAAAAGAAAAAATAAGAAATTTAAGAAGAGATAGGTTCATGTCTTATTCTTTTAATAAAATCCTGCAATTATTATAAGTAACATTCCAGATAAGAATATTGTTGTAAATACTATGAAATATTTTGTTAATTTTTCACTGTTAGATTTATGTCCAAATACTAATGGCAGTATTGCTAATATTGGAATGAAGTAACGGGCTCCAACGCCTAAGATACCATCATAACCTACTGGAGTCCAACTTAAATATTGGATAAAAAATATGCTTGTATAAATTATTAAAAATAATATTATCAATTCTAATTTTTTCCTTTTAGCCATTTTTAAATCTTCAGATAAGAATAAAAATACAATAAAGAAGATTAAACACAATGCATTGTATATATCTAGCCCTGGGAAAAGTATTAAATGGAAAAAAGAACAATCTTTAATAAAAATCAAGTATGGTAAAAAGATTAATGATTTTACAAAGGTTATAACTGCGGATGTAGGGTTGTGAATTATATAATTTATTTGATTGGTTGGGTTAACATTATTTTGGATGTAATAGTCTATTCTTCCACCTTTTAACAATTCTTTTGAAGCATAAAAATTACTATATGCTCCAGCTATGACTATTAAGAGTAAAGCTGTCATTTTAGATATAATAGCTATTTTTTTTGTTTTAAATTTGTTTGCAGGTATTAAAAATAACATTAGTAATAAAAAGATATATGGAAATTTAATAAGTCCAATTAATACTCCTGTTGCCAAATAAATGATTATATTTTTATTTGGGATTATTTCTGATTTATACATCTGTATGAAGTAAGAAATATTTAATATTGCCAGAGCAAAAATAATTCCATCACTGCTCATTGATGCTGCTTGAAAAACAGCTATTGGAAGACATGATAATACAAGTAACTCTTTTTTAAAAGCAGGTGTCTTTTTAATTGCAAAATATACAATTCCGGAGTATAATAATAAGTTACAAAGTCTACCTAACCATAATGCGAATATTGCTGGTAATTCCAACATTTTTGCAATGAATATCCCAAATCCTTGAGCTAAATAGACATAAAATAGATTTTGAGAAAATACTGATGTAAAAAATGATTTGCAGTGCGTAATATCTTGATGCATAAATGAAGTATTGTCTAGTAGGGTACTACCTTGAGAACATATCATCTGATAAAAATAGTTGTTTATGAAATATCCCTGATTTTCATGGTAATTTGGTATAAGTCCTCCCTCTGAGGTTAAATCAGATCTTGCAAAATGTTCTACTTCATCAGGGGCTACAAGAAGTGGTGAAGCAAATACTGTTAGTAATCCAAATATAATGATTATTAAAAAAGCTGTTTTGTGTAATTCATCTTTATTTTTTATAGAATATCTTATACAAATTATTCCACATATTACAGTTAAAATACTTAATATTATCTGTGCTTTTGGATGATTATGGGTGTTACATGAAAATAAAAAGGTTGCAAGCAATATAAACTCGATTAAATAAGTGAGTATATATTTTTTATCATTTATTTGTATCATATTGTATCATTTTTTTATAAATAATGCTTAATAAAATTATAGTTCATGTTTGTGGGGATTTTCATAGGTCATTCATATGTAAAATAGGTGTTTATTAAATAGTTGTTTTGCTTTTTGTTTTAATGAAACATTGAAAAAATAGTTAAAGTTTAATATAGTTTAATTCAAATTTAAAATTATGTACATTGTTTTTGAGGGAATTGATGGTGCAGGTAAATCTACTCAGATTAACCTGTTAAAAGATTGGCTGGAGCAGAATGGTTTTGATGTTGAAACAGTTGTGGAACCGACAGATTCTGAAGTCGGTAAGTTAATTAGAAAAATACTGCAAAGACCGGATGCAACAACTGACAGAATTCAAAAAACATTAGGTCTACTATTTGCAGCAGACAGGATGCTTATTATGGATAAACTTAATGATGATTCTAAAGTTATTTTAAGTGACCGCTCTTTTATTTCTAGTTTAGCTTATCAGGAACCTGCAGACTGGATTAAACAGATTAATAAATATGCTAAAGAACCTGATCTGGTTTTACTTTTAGATGTAGATGTTAAAACCTCTGTAAATCGATGCTCTAAAGAAGACGAATTTGAAAATGAGGAATTTTTAAGTAAAGTCAAAGCTAATTATTTGGATTTAATCAGCAATTTCAATCATGAAATAATTGATGCAAGTACTGGAGTAAATAAAGTATCAACAGATATTAAAAAAGCTGTAGCTCCGTATATGGGTATTTGTCCTGATTGTATTAGGTGATAGTATGTGTGAAGTCTTAAACAATGTAGTAAATGTAATAAGTGGTTTGGATGGTGTTTTGGAAGTAAGGCAACTTTCCAATGATGATATTTTAAAGATAATTGATATGGAAGCACAGCGTTCAAAGGATATAGTTCCGGTATTCAATGAAGGAGTTCAGGAATGTTTCAAAAGAGATGTATGTTTTGTAATTTTTAAAAAAGGATATTTCAGAGTTCCCCCAACTCCCACTGTTTTACTGACATTTGACGGAGAAATATTGGGTCATGATGTTTTTGATCCTGAAGATAAGGAAAAATTTAGGGCTGATGAAGATATCATGTTTTTAAGTGATGATTTTGTAATTTTTAAAGATGTATTAAATAATTACAATTTGGAAAAAGGCAATGAATATTTTGTTTTACCTCCCGTTCCATTTCCGGAATTGGATCCTTTTAAGTTAGATGGTGTTGTTTCATCAAGTCCGTCAACTAAATCTGACGAATATTTAAAAAATAAGTATAGTTATGGTGATGATTCTTCAATAGCTACAATTATTGTTTCATTTAATATTTAAATATTAAAATATTCATTTCTAGCTTCAACTAGTGCTTTAACATTAGCTAGTGGTGTTTTTGGAGCTAATCCACAACTTGGAGCTATAATATCAATATCTTCACTTAAAACTTTTTTTACATCTTCTTTTACATCTTCAGGTGTTCCGCTCAATAATGTTTTGGATGTTGAGATGTTTCCTACAATGACACATTCATCTTCGATGCTTTCCTTGGCTTTTGGAATGTCAACGGCTTCTTCAATACTTATTCCGTCAAAGCCAACAGAGGACATGTCACTTATAATAGGTTGTGTTGACCCGCAGATATGCAATACTTTTTGCACATCAATAAAATCCGCCAAATCTTCAAGATTAGGTTTAATCATTGATTTAAATTGAAGAGGGTCAATTAATTCTGGGGATGCTGTAGGTTCGTTTACACAAATAACATCTGCATCATGTTTCTGGATTGATTCAATGTAATCCATACTTGCATCAAGACAGTTTTCCATAGCTATTTCTATTTCATCAGGATCAGTTTTCATATATCTTACGACATTTTCAATTCCAAGCAAATGTCCTGTTAATGTAAATGGTCCGGTAATTCCAACGATTATCGGCAAATCTTCATATTTTTCTTTTAAAATATCAATAGCTTCAAGAACTACTGGAATACGCCCATTTTCTAAAAAATCATCTGGTGCTTCAATATCATCTGCAGATTCAAAAGGAGTTCCAGTTACTTCAGGAGTTCGTTCATTGTTTCCGAGATTTACTTCAGCCCCCATAGATTGTGCTTCAACTGTAAGTCCAAAAGGTATTCTTGCACATTCAAGGCCTGCAAGTTCATGTAGGGAACTTCCTAAAATTGCCATTTGCTCAGGATTTGTATGTGCTTCCGGCCAGGAAGCATTAGTCTGTTCCATTGCTTCGATAATTCCTGCTTGTGTTACACTTATAACAGGTTTAACTTCCACATCTTCACCTGAAAGTGCATTTTCAAGATTTTCTTTTAGATTCATATTAATCACTATATATCTTTGTAAAATTCTTCATATTTAAAAGCATGTTCTTTGCAATTTCCAGCACACCTTAAACAGCCAAGGCCTGAACATAAGTCTGTTCTTAATTTAAATTCATCTTTCTCAAAAGACAGAGCATTTTCAGGACATGAATTAACACAGTCCATACAGTAAATACATCTGTCAAATTTTGAAGATAATGTATTTTCAATATCAACTGTGTTCAAATCATAATCTCCCAAATCTGCAATATCTCTTGGGTATAATTTAGTTATTTCAGGTTCTGTTTCAATATTTGGGATTTCCTGAATACCGTATTTTTGCAGCCATTGATTATACATCCAAAATGGCATTCCCTGTTCATAAATAGCTAGTTCCAGGGAATATATTTTTTCAAATATTTCAGAAGTAGCAAGCATTATATGATTGCTTTTAATTTTATCAGCCAATTTCTGCAATTCATCTAATAATTCGGGGTTCAATACAATATCTTTAGCCATGGCTAGTGAAGTATTTCCGATTTGATAAACTTGATTGGGGCAGGGCGGAATTTGTCCTATGTTTAATGATTTTTTAGCATCAACATAAAATCCTGAAGCTCCGGCCATATATACACTTTCAATTTCATCTAAAAGGATATCTGCACTTTCAGCTAGTGTTAACTGTCCGGCTCTAAAAGCACCTAATGCCTTTCCAATATTTGAAATATCTTTTTCTTTGAGATAAACATCATCCTGCAGGTAAATTGTATCTTTAATTTTGCCGTCTTTTATGATTTTATCATCACTACCTAAACTAAATGCAGCTATTACACCGGTTCCGGTAATTCCTTTTGCTTGTATGTCTGATTTTTTAATGACATTTCCATTAACAGGATCAATTAAATCTCCGTCTTCAACTATTAAATTGTCATTAAGAATTTTCATTCTCCAGAACATTTCCTCTTCATTAATATCGCAGATTACTCCGGGAGAAGCTAGCCGGCCTTTTTCAATATTTTGTCCTTCAATAGCAGGTCCTGCAGCAGCCGATGCAGTATAAATTTCTCCGTCTGCAATCAGAGCCATTTCAGCATTTGTTCCAAAATCTATAATAAGTGAATATTCATCTTTTTCTAAAGCTTTGGATTTGTAAAGCATAGCTAATGCATCTGCTCCAATTTCATGTTTAATGGATGGAGGAATGTAAATCTTAGCATCAGGATTAATATCTAAACCGATTGCTTGAGGATTTAATATTTTTCCACGTCTGGACGGAGGAGTTATATTTTTTTCTTTTAAAGCATTTTCTCCCCAAAAAGCCAAATCTCTTATTTCAATATTGTTAAATAAGGATAACTGTATTGGATTTCCGCAAACTGCCAATCTTTCTACTTTATTTAAATCAATATTTAAATTAGCTATAACTCTGTTTATTGTAGTTATAAGAATGTTATGGGCAGTTTCGCGACCTATATTTAATGCAAAGTGAAGATGATCTACTACATTAGCTCCAGGCAATGGATGTCTTAAAGTTATAGCTGTAGATATTGTTTTATGGGTAGTTAGATTGTAGCTTTGAGCTCTAATACCGCTAGTTCCAATATCTATAGCTATTGCATAATGTTCTGCCATGGTTATCTAGTTTGAATATTCCGGTACGAATTCCCCTACAATGTCGCTGTACTCTTTTCTTAAATCTTCCCATGTTTTATGGTTTTTCAGGATTGCATCAGCTAATTTTGGTGTGTGGTAAGCTTCTACGCCGTATACTGTCATAGGCATACTTTCAACATAGTCTTTTCTTACAGCTCCTCCACCACAGCCTATTGCAGGCACTTCAAGACCTTCTTTTTCAAGAGCATCTACAACTTTTGGAAATGCAGTCATTGTAGTTGTCATAAGTGCAGTACCAGTCATAAATAATGGATGATACTTTTTAACAGCTTCAACAACTTTCTCGGTAGGAACATCTCTTCCTAAATCGATAGCTTCATATCCTCCGGCTCTTAAAAACATCAAGATTAAGTTTTTACCGATGTCATGTGGATCTCCTTCAGCAACAAAACAAACAACAGTTCCTTTTGTTTCACTTTTGTGTCCAAGAACTTTTTCACATTCTTTTACACTTTCCATCATTGCATCTCCGGCAAGCATTAAATCAGGTAAGAAATAAACTCCTTTTGTATAAAGTAAGCTCACTGCATCAATACCTTTCATAAGTCCTTTGTTTATGATGTCCAATGGTGAAATCTCATTTTCAAGAGATTCTTTAACATCGATTAATACTTTTGCTTTATCTTCATAGAGCACTCCTAAAGCTATTGATTTAAAGGGTTCTTCTGTTGGCAATCCTTCTTTTACTTCAGGATATTCTTCAGGTTTTATAGCTGCACCTTCTACAACTATATTGTATCTAATAGCTATCTTATTTTGATTTATTTTATTTTCTAAATCTTTATAAGTCATTTTAATCCCTTCTTTTTATTATAATTCATAATTTTTAGGATCAAAGTCCTCTACTTTACGTCCGTATCGTTTGGATGATTGTTTGATAAATTTGCCGGAATCTTCTGGTAATTTCTCATAGATTTTCATAGCTCCATCAAGGCTGTCCTGTTCGAATCTGGTTAATTGCATTTTTTTGTCTTCAACAGCTTCTCTTATAATGGTGCCAGCTTCAAGAGCTCCTGCTATGCTTCTTTGATATGGGTCATCACCATATTCTACAATAGCACGGCCAATTCTATGTGCATTGTCATATGCGAGAATTAATGCTTGAGGGTCTCTGTATTTGTCTGCTAATGTATACAGGTCTCTTAATATTTTATCATTTTCGGTTTCAATAGCAGTATTCATTAATGCAGCTTCGTATCCTGTTGCTTGTAACCAGACTTCAGGTGTTGTTCCACCCATTTCTTCTCTATGATAAACCGATTCATTACTCCAGCAGTCAGTTATTCCAGCTATTAAATTTCCCATTAAATCAGAGTGTGCACAAACAGCATTTTTACCTTCTGTTGCAATAGGAACTCCACTTATTGATTTTACAATAGGGTTTTCATAACCGCAGTCTTTAAGAGGTCCTTTTGCACCACATTCTACAGCAACCAAACTGTTACATGCTCCAATAGCTCTGGCTATTGCTGCTAATGTATGGGAACAGTCTTTATCTAACAATCCTCCTGCTAGAAACATTGCAGTATTTGATTGTGAACAGTTAGTGTCTCCTCCTGGAATTACATTGTGTTTGCTGCAGATTTTTACAATTTCTGTCCACATGAATTCCATATCTATGCTGCCTAAAACTCCAATTCCAAATAATATTGCTCTTGGGTCTCCTCGGGATATTCCGTAATCTGAAACAGATTTTCCTCCTGTTGTTTCAATGCAGATTATTGATGCTCCATTTTCACAGCATTGTTCTATACTTTCCATTACTTGCTGATACTGGGAGGAAGTTCTATAATTTTCTCCTTTTGCTTCATCTCTGATATCTGCAGGAGTAGCTTTAAGTGCAGTTTTAATTCCATATTCGTCTTGAAATTTTTCAAGAACTTCTACTTGTGCCTGAGTACACTCTCCTGCCCAATCAGGATTTGCAGTTTGTTGTGCAATATGTTCCTGTTCTAAGATAAATGAAGGCAGTCCAATATTAACTGCTCTTTGACAAGCACTTATTGCAATATTTCTACATTCTGATACCATGGTGTCTTTTGAATTTTCACTTCCTTCTTTTGGAGCAACTTTGATTATCGGATTAACATAACCTGCTCCGATTTCTAATCCATTTTTTGTTTTAACAGGATGTTTTGAAAATCCAAAGGTCATTTCATCAGGATTTTCGTACTCCATTTTTGTATACCTTTTCATAGTATCACCTCAGATGGTTAATAATAATCATTAAAAGTATATAAATTAATTGGCTTGATTTTTTAATTTAATTTAATATATTGGATTTGTTTTTAAATTAAATGAAATTATTTGTTTTAAAATTAATATATTTTAATTAGAGTGGGTGTTTATTAAAAATAGTTAAAATTAGTAGCTTATTTTTCTTTTATTTGAAAAATGAGAGTTTTATTAATTATGTGGTTTTATTTGGCTTTTATAAAATAAAATGTTATTTATATTTTTTTAATTAAATTTTAATTAAAAGGTAAATTTTATTTTTTACCTTCTAATTGATTTAATCTGGCTTCAATAGCTTCGTATAAGAAAACTTTAGCTTTTTCAAGTTCTTCATAAGTTCCTATAAGTTTAGGTCCGAATTCAGTATGTTCTAATTTTACATCGAACTTTTCGATAGTATGAGCAAGCATCTGTTCTCCTACACCATTAGGCAAACCCATTTCAAATTCCTGTTTTTCATCCATTGTTTATTCCTCCATATATTCTCTTACAGGAGCAAAGTGTTCAATTAAGAAATCTTTAATTCCGTTTTTCAAATCCATTGGATGTAAGTCTCCATTTGAGAAATCATTAATTAACTGTTCATGTGTAAGTTCAATGTCTCCTCCGAATTTTTCAGGCCTTTTAATAAGTAAAGTTTCCTGGTTTGGATATACGAATGTTTCAGCTATTTCAATCATCGGATTTCCTTCAGTTTCTCCTTGAGGACAATAGCTTTTTTTGATTTTTTTAGTAATTTCTTCAACTGAATCGTCAACAGCAATGTAATTTCCTTTACTTGAAGACATTTTAGCATCTCCGTCAAGACCATGTAACAATGGAGTGTGAATACAGACAGGAACTTTTTCATCAATTTTCTCTAAGTTTTCACGTGCGAGCATTTGAATTTTCCTTTGCTCCATTCCTCCAAGAGCAACATCTACATCTAAAGCAACCATATCTACAGTTTGCATAATTGGATAAACTACACTAGCCACTTTCGGATTTTCATCATGACGGCTTACTTGATCCATACTTCTTCTAGCTCTTTTCAAAGTAGTTAGGGTAGCTAATTTATAAACTTTAGATGCATAATCTTCGTTTAATTGGAAACTTGAACCTAATATGAATTCAGTAGTTTCATCTAAACCTAATGCTTTGAAACATTTCATGTTGTACTCTGCAGTTTCAGCAATTTCTTCAATGCTTCCTTTTCCATTTAAAAAAGCATGGAAATCTGCAAGAAGTATTTTAATTTTAAAACCTAATTTTTGAAGGGTTTTAAGTTTTTGTACTGTTACTGCATGGCCTAAATGAATTTTACCTGAAGGTTCATATCCTGTGTAAGCTATAGGTTGTTCTTTTTTAAGAACTTCTTTTAATTCTTCAGCATCTATAACTTCTAATGTTCCTTTTTCAATTAATTGAATTTTTTCTTCAATGCTCATCTTAATCACTTAATCAAATAAATGTAATTGTTAATTTTAATAATTTTAACTTCGTCACCAATATTGGAATCTTTAAATTCATCCATCATATCCAAATCAACAGCAGAATAATCTGCAGGGTCTAAAATTTGAATGTTGCTTGGGGATTTTGATATTATTGTTGTTGTTTCAATTTCATCAGCCTTTTTAAGAAGTGTTATATCTTCACTTTCTTTTAAAGGTATTGTATGTCTTTTATGGTCAGTGATATCTATTCCAACAACTCTATTTTTATCAATATCTTTTACCTGCAGTATTTTGCCATCATGTTTGATAAAGTCATCTATTTCAAATTCCGGAATTCTAATTGAAATCCAAATTCTATAAAGACCTTTTCCAGTAGATTTGTCTTCACTGATAAGTCTTGGAGATTCTTTAATAATTCCTCCAAATTCTTCTTTTAAGCTTTCAGCTACTTTTCTGCCGGATTTTAATGATCCGATATAATAATCGTAACCTTCTTTTAGTTTAGCTATTTGCGGGCAGTAAGCAAGCTTGTCGCTTTTGCTTTGCTTATTTAAAGTTCTTTTAACAACTTCATCAGCTTTATCATATTCTTCTGCTTTTATATCTCTGTTGTCTGCTCTAAACTGAACAACTGATTCATAATAGCCTGCCTGAAGTTTACTGCATGTTGGACAAACTGTTTTCATTATTCTTACTGAAGTGTCATGAGTTTCATCAAGCTGAACTCCGTAAACTTCTCCAACAACTTCCACATAACAATTGGCTATTGTTCCTTTTATCTGGTCGATTTCAAGATTGATAATTTCATTTTCAACAAGATTATTGATTTTAATGTTTCGCTCTAAAGCACGATAAATTATTTCATCTTCCGGTAAAAATGAATCGGTCCATTTTCCTTCTTCGATTCTACTGTTGCAGTGGCTGCAGATTTCTACTTTAATATTTTCTGGGATTTCAATCATTTGAAAGTCTTTTAAAAAGCAGTCAATGCAGATATCTCCAACCATTTTTTTATCAGTACTTCCACATTCTACACAAAACATAAAAATCATTAAAAATAAGTTAAAATAGGATTATAATGGTTTTAATGGAGCTTTAGCACCACATGCAGCACATTTTAATATGAATATCCTATCTTCTCTGATAATTTTGGTATCTGGCCTGTTACATTCATGGCAAATAACATATTTTTCAACATAATCTTCTAATCTTTCGTTGATTAAGTAATGTGTAAATTTACCTTGTAAGATTGCTCTTGATCCTTCTAAATTACCTGCAGTACCTAATTCTCTTAATAAAAATTTTAATACATGTTGTGGATCTCTGTTTAAATCTTCAGCAACATCTTTAAAGTTTTTTATAAAAGTTCTGTTACCTTGTATATCTGAATAAGCTTTAGGAATTTTAAATCTTTTGTGTTCAAATACTTCAGGAGGTAATTGGTCTATTGCTCTATTTAATAAATTTTCGTATTCTTCCATATTATCGCTCCGTAAAATTAGTATAAATATAATATATTAATTTTGATTTTAATCATTTATTAAGTTATCCTATTTGATTAAAAAATATAAAATAAAAAAAGAAGGTTATGCTCTTTTGAGATAACCGTTTGTTGGTTCGTAGATTACTCCTTTGTGTTTTAAGTTTCTAACCATTTCATCTACTTTTTCTTCACTCATGTCGTATTTATCACTCATATTGGATACTAAAACATTCATTGGAGCTTGTCCGGCATATTCTTCTTCAAGTATTTCAATTTCAGAAATGATTCTTTGCAATTTGTCTCTGTCTGATTTAGGTGTTCTTCCTTCTACTTTATCAATGTCTATTTCCCCGGTTTCAGGATCAACACCGACTTCTTTAAGACAAGCTAATTGCAGTCTCACTGCTTTTTGTGCATCTTCTTTATCTACTGTGTCTTTTAGTCTTATTTTAGCACTAGCTTCAGCTAAACGAATGATAGCTTCTAATTGCCTTGCAGTAATTGGAACTGGGGATTCTTCATCACCGGAACTGTTTCTTGTACTTACATAAAACTCTTTTAAAACCATGTTTGCTTCATCAGTAAGTTTCGGATTTACATTTTTACGGGCATATGCAATATATTTTCTGAGTAATTCAGGTTCAATTTCATAATTTACAGTATTTTGCTGGTGTATTTGGAGAATGTGCTGTGCAAGTTCTGAATCTCCTTTTACACTTGGTTTATCTTCAACAACAAATATTAAATCGAAACGAGATAAAATTGGGGAAGGCAAATCAATTTGTTCTGCAAGTATTTTAAATCTGTCAAATCTTCCGAATTTAGGGTTAGCTGCTGCAAGAACTGAACATCTTGAATTTAAAGTAGCCATGATTCCTGCTTTAGCAATACTTACAGTTTGTTGTTCCAGTGCCTCGTGAAGTGCTGAACGGTCTTCTGACCTCATTTTGTCCAGTTCGTCAACACATACATTACCCTGGTCCCCAAGTACTAATGCACCTGCTTCAAGAGACCATCCGCCTAATTCATCTCTAACTGCTGCTGCAGTTAACCCTGCTCCTGTTGTACCTTTACCACTTGTGTAAATACTTCTTGGAGCTAATTTTGAAACGTATTTAAGCATTTGGGATTTACCGATACCTGGGTCCCCGACGATTAAAATATGAATATCTCCTCTTAATCTAGTTTCATCTTCAAGCTCTTTTGCAGCACCACCAAATAATTGAAGAGCAATAGCTTCTTTTACATCTCTATAACCTCTGATTGATGGGGCAGTTGATTTGATGATTTTTTCATAAATGTCAGGGTCTTTAGAAAGTTCAATGATTTTTGCCTCATCTTCTTCTGTAAGCTGCAATTCTTCAAATTCCTGCTCTAAAGGTTCGATATGATTTACATAAATGTAGTTTTTGAATTTGCCGCTGCGCTCTTCTCTGAATGTTTTTAAAGTTCCTGTAATTCTTACTTTATCTCCGGGATTTAATTGGTCTACTAAATCATCTTCCAAAACCATTAACATCTGTTTAGGTTCAGTTCCTCCAGATAAATTCTCCAATGGTTCCTGCATTCTTGCTGTTTGAGTATCAATGTATTTTGATTCCTCCTGCAGCAATCTAAATGATCTTCCACCACATTCACTACATAAAGAAGGCTCTATAATTCTGCTGTCGGAACGTTGCTCTACTTCATGCAGTCTCATACATCCTCTACATTCAAAGACACCAGTTTCAATTCTAGGTCTTATTTCATCTGTTTTTCTTACAATTCCATCTGCAGCGACAAATGTCCCAATGTACTTACTTAATAGTGTTTTTAAAGGAATTATATTAGAAAGATTTTCAAAACGAATATTGATATCAGCATCTTTTACTAAAGGGTCAATATTTTTTATTGCACTTTTGGATGCTTCAATAACTTCTTCAGGTTTTTCAATTAATAAATCTGCCAAATCAGGGTCAAACATTTCCAAATCATTGTAATCTACAGTAAGTGACCTTTCATCAGGATATTTTTCAAGGATTTCAAATACATCATCTTTGTATGTTGTAGCGAAAAATTCCTCAAATTTTGCAACAGATGTTCGTGATTTTGTACTAGCATTCATTAAAATATTATTAATTTTTCATACTTTAAAAAATATTGTATTGAGCATTTGGTAAGTAAAATATTATATACTAAAAACAAGTAAAAATATTATTAAATTATTAGATAGTTTTTTTATTTAATAAAATGAGGATAATATGAGAAAATCTAGATTAAATTTATTTAAATCCACATCCATGCTTATTTCTGTTGTTGGAATCATAATGATTATTTCAACAATTGTTGTTGTGGCATATGTTGGATTTAGTATTGTTTCATCAGGAATTACTAATGAAATTTCTTCTGGTAATCAATATGATGAACTTGCGGAGCTAAAATCTTCATATAGTGATTTGGAATCACAATTTGATGGTGTAAAATCTTTGTATTATGATAATGGGGACACAGCTCAGGTTCAAAAATATAATGATGCAAGATTGGAATTAACAAAAGCTGATTCCGCTATTCAAAATGTTCAAAGTGCACTGGATTCCGGCAAGTCATCAAACGAAGTTGATAGTAGAATAGATTTTGCTAAGGAAAAATTACAGAATGCTACTGTAGCATACAATAATCTTTAATCTTTACTTTTTTTATTTTTTTTAGGTTTAAAGTCTAATCCCACAACATACATTTCTGAGCTTTTTTTACGGGATGATGGAGGTTTTGTTGTTTTTACTTGCCTGTATTTCTTTTTAAGTCTGGTTAGCATGTCTTTATATTCGGGACCTTGAAATACTTTCATAACTAAGTTTCCTTTAGGCTCTAAAATATTATCAGCAATTCCAATAACTGTGTTTGTCAAATCAATTGATCTTAACTGGTCAATATTTTTAATTCCGCATAATGATGGTGACGCATCAGAAATTACGACTTTAGCTTTTCCTCCAATTAAATTCATAACTTTTTCCTGAACTTCTGTAGTTGTAAAATCTCCTCTGATTCCATGGAAATTTTCTTCAGGGAAAGGTTTTATTCTGTTTAAATCCACTCCGATTACAAGACCTTCTTCTCCAACTTTTTCTAAAGCTACCTGGGACCATCCTCCTGGAGCTGCTCCAAGATCTACAACGGTATCTCCTTCTTTAATAAGTTTGAATTTTTTGTCTAACTGTTTGATTTTATATGATGCTCTTGAACGATAATCTTCTTTTTTAGCTTTTTTGTAATATGGATCATGTTTTTTTTCCATTTGCCAACGACTGCCCATTTTTCATTCTCCTTTAAATTTGTCTAAATCTAATGTACTGCACACAGGATTTCCAATTTTAATAACTTCCACATCAACCTCTTTATTATTAATTTCAAGTAACATTACAGTTCTGTCTGCAAGTCTTGGAACAACAGGACTTCCAGGATTCAATAATAAAACTCCGTCAATCTGTTCTATTTTTGGCTGGTGGGAATGTCCCGTAACTAAAATATCTGCGTCTAACTGTTTTGCCAAATAAAGTAATTGTTGTGTATCTGCTCTTGGATATACTTCTCCATGAGCAATTCCGATTTTCAATCCTTCAGCTTCGATAACTTTTGCATTAGGCAACATTATTCCAGCTGCCCTATCCATATTTCCCTGAATAGCTATTGTTGGAGCTATTTTTTCCAATTCATCAATTACTTTTGTGGAAGTTAAATCTCCTGCATGCAATATCAAATCAACATTTTCAAATGAGGATATTACATTTTTAGGAAGTTCTCTAGCTCTGTCTGGAATATGTGTATCTGATATTAATCCGATTAGCATAAAGTTCATCTCATGATTTAAAAATTTCTAATTTATTATTTTATCAGTTATCCTTTTTAATATTTGTTTTTAACATTTGATTGAATTTTTGTTAATTGTTTTTTTAAAAATTAACTGTTCTGTTCAATCTTTTTTTTTAAAAACAAAAAGGGTTATAATATCTTAAATATATATTATTATACATCAATTCTTTGAGGAGATATTAAAATGGGAGAAGTTAAACTTGAAGATATTTTTGAGATATTAGACAATTACGACAAAGACAATATAACCATAGCTACTCTTGGAAGCCACACTTCCTTGCATATTCTACAAGGTGCAAAAGAAGAAGGTTTTAGAACAGCTATTGTTTGTGAAAAAGGAAGAGAAGTACCATATCAACGTTTTGATGTTGCAGATGAATATATAATCGTTGACAAATTTAAAGACATTGTCAATGAAGATGTTCAGCAAAAGCTAAGAGACATGAATGCTATTGTTATACCTCACGGTTCATTTGTAGCATATGCAGGTCTTGACAATGTTGAAGATAAATTTAATGTTCCTATGTTTGGTAATAGGGATATTTTAAGATGGGAAGCTGAAAGAGACAAAGAAAGAGCACTTCTTGTTGAAGGTGAAGTAAGAATACCTTACAAATATGATAATCCTTCAGAAATTGACCGTCCGGTTATGGTTAAATTCCCTGGTGCAAGGGGAGGAAGAGGTTATTTTGTAGCATCATCTCCTGAAGAATTCAATAAAAAAATAGATGCCATGAAAGCTCGCGGATGGCTGGAAGACTCAGATGTAGCTAATGCACATATTGAAGAATATGTTTCCGGATGTAATTACTGTATACATTATTTCTATTCCGCTTTGGAAGATGAAGTTGAATTGTTAGGTATGGATACAAGATATGAATCCAGTATTGACGGTTTTGTAAGAATGCCTGCTAAAGACCAGTTAGATATTGATTTAAGCCCATCTTATGTGGTTACAGGTAATCATCCTGCAGTTATCAGAGAATCTTTACTTCCTCAAGTATTTGAAATGGCGGATAAATTAGTGGAAAGTGCTAAAAAACTTGTTGCTCCTGGATTAAACGGTCCGTTCTGTATGCAAACTTTAGTAAATGATAATTTAGAAGTAATCTGTTTTGAAATAAGTGCTAGAACCGATGGTGGAACTAATACTTTTATGGGAGGTTCACCTTACAGCTATTTAACTTATGGAAAACCTATGAGTATGGGTAGAAGAATTGCCCTTGAAATTAAAAATGCAATTAAAAAAGAAGAATTGGAAAAAATAATAACTTAAAATTATTTTTTTCCTTTTTTATTTTTACCTGTTTTTGCTTGTTTTTCCTTTGCAGCAATTGCTCTTTGCCTATTTCTGTAAGTGTATGCTCCAACAAAACCAACTAATGCTCCAACCATGAGAACAGCAATAAGTGTAACAAACATACTTACTTGCGGATCAAAAGAACTGTCTGAAAGAGGTCCGAAAACACCATATGCTGCAAGTACAAATAATGGAGTTGCTGCTATTGCACCTAAGATAGCTCCCCATTTCATATTTTTAGCTTTATAACCAACATAAAGTAAACCAATAGCTGCAAATGCATATAACCAATCTAATTGGTACTGTGATGCAACAACACAGATAAATGAAGCAAATGCGGCTCCCATTATAAATGATTTCCAATCAATAAAATTTTTAAAATCCATATATTTTTCCCCTTATTTTTTAGAAGAAATTAATCCTCCAACACCGCCAGCAATACCCATGACTATTGCATAGTATATTAAATATCCTAAAACTATAAAGACTGTTGTAATTCCGGATACTGTAAATCCAACTAAACCTCCGAAGATTCCAAATAGAGCTCCTCCAAAGGTAGCAATTATAACAAATAATATTGCAGATACTATGGTTCCGAATGCACCAGCAACTGCTGCATTCCACATTCCGCTTATTGCTCCGTCACGGCATAAATATCCTACTATAAATCCAACAAGGAGCAATCCTATAAATTCATAATGTGCAAAGAATGATTTTACAATTACTGCAAGGATAAAACCAAGAAATACTGGTCCCCATTTAGTCATTTTTATCACCTGTTATTAATTTTGTTTTCAAAGTTATTTATGTTTTCTTCAGGATTTTCAATTTCATTTTTTGTCAGATACATTGTAGCTATTGGAGTTTTGCCGGTTATTTTAGCTATTTTCTTTAAGGTTTTTTCATATCCGCTGCCTCCGCATGTACAAAAACTGGCCAGATTTTTGATTTGATTGCCATATTCTTTTAAATAGCTATATATTGGTGTTGCCATTGTAGCTGCCCAGACAGGAGTTCCAATTATAACTAAATCGTAATCTTTGGGATTTTTAGTTACCTTGTTAATTTCACAGACTCTGTTTGCACTTGCATCAAATCCTCCTTTTATGTATCCTATAGTTCCGTCATATTTGTCTCCAACTGTAATTTCTTCAATATCACAATCCAGGTCTTTTTGAATGGTTTTAGCTATTTTTTCGGTTATTTGTGTTCTTGAATAATATACTAATAATGTTTTCATATTACCACTTTTTTATAAATCACTTTCTTTTAATTTTTCTTTTATCTGCTCTAAAACAGCTTTGTGCATTCTTTTTGTAAATTCTGCTTTATCATTCTGGTTTAATACATCCAAATACCCTTGTGAAACTAAATTAAATGCAAATGGGGTTGGGATAACTGTATTTATCGTTTTAATTTCCATTTGCCCGTTAGCTATTAGTTCAATAACTTTAAGAGCATTATTGACATCCATATAATCTTCCAATGCTTCTCTTCTAGCTTCTTTTAGGATTGAAAAGTCATTATCCATTTCCTGAACAAATTTAAGCAATATTTTTCCTCTTACCTGTTGGCGACCAACAGATTTTGCCTCTCCTTTATAGTGTCTAAGGGTCATTAGTGATCTGCCGGCACAATGTCTGAATCTGCTGGCTAATGTTTCGGTTTTATTTAATGATTGTGTTAGGATATTTTTAAAGTTTTCTGGAGTTAGCTGTTTAAATGCTTCCAGCCCTCCAAGGGTTCCTTCTGCACTTAAGTAAAATCCGTTGTCTGAGATGGATATTGTAACATTTGTATTGTACTGTCTTGCAACAATGTAAGCTACTGCTCTTGAAAGTGCATCATTTACCTTTCTCCCAAATAAGCTGTGGAATATTACAAAACGCCTGTCACCAAATCCCTTATAGTATTCAATCAATAACCTCTGATTGCTAGGTATTTTTGCATATGTGTACTGTTCTACAAAGTATTCATAAATTGAATTGGCTGCAAAGTCATCTACATATAAGTAATCGTATATGAACTCCATAATTTCCTGTTTGCTTTTGTTGTATCTGAATTTGGCATCCATATGTGCTCTGAATCTTTGAATATCCATAGCCAAGTCAAAAGATAATGGTAATTGCTGTGAAAACCAGGAAGGAATTGTTGGAGGGCCATTAGCCGGTGAAACATTTATTGTCATTCCTTTTCCATAATTGAAACGGTATGTCTGTCCGCCTAAAACAAAAGTGTCTCCTTTTTTCAGTCTTTCCATAAAGTCCTCTTCTATTTTTCCGACAGTTTCACCGTCACATTTAACTAAAACTCCTGAGCTGTCGGGAATTGTTCCGATATTTGTTGAATATAACATTCTGGCTAGTTTTCCACGTTTGCCGAAGGTGTTTTCCTTATAATCTATCCAGATTTTAGCATAAACATATCTCTCTTCAAGCTCTTCATATTCTCCAGCCATATAGCTTAAAACATCTTCATAATCATCTCTGGTTAAATTTTTGTAGCAATAGCTTTTTCTGATTACATCATATGCGTAATCGATGTCCCAGGGATTTTCAATACTCATTCCATAAATGTGCTGGGCCAGAACATCTAAACAATTTTGAGGAATGTTTATTTTATCAATTTTACCTTCTTTGGCATCTTTTAACAAAACAGAACATTCAACCAGATCATCACGATTTGTTACAATAATTCTTCCGGTGGATTTTTCATTTAATTTGTGTCCGCTTCTTCCGATTCTTTGAAGAGCTCTTGAAACGGATTTTGGAGAGTTAATAAGAACAACCAAATCAATATATCCGATGTCTATTCCCAATTCCAGTGATGTTGATGAAACTACGACTTTAAGTTTTCCTTCTTTTAATTTGTTTTCAGTTGCTAGACGAACTTCTTTTGAAAGTGAAGAGTGATGGGCCATTATATTTTCATCATTATAGTTTTTTGGAAACATTTTTTTAAGATTGTAGACAAAACGTTCAGTTCCACTTCTTGTATTTGTAAAGACAAGGGTGGTTTTATTTTCCTGAATCAGGTCATCCAATAAGTTATATGTTCCAAGTCGGGTATCCTCACTATCTGCCAGCATAATGTCACTAACAGGACATAGAACTTTTATATCCATGTCTTTAAGGTAATTTATATTGATGATTTTACAATCCCGCTCAACTCCGTATTCATAACCTACAAGGAATTTGGCGACTTCTTCAAGAGGGCTGACAGTAGCTGAAAGTCCAATTCTTGTATATTGTCCAATTAAATGTTGTAAACGCTCAAGTGATAAACTTAGATGTACACCACGTTTATTTTCAGCAAGTGAATGTATTTCATCAATTATAACATATTTCACATTGCTTAATTTTTCCCTAAACTTTGGTGCTACCAGTAAAATGGATAAAGTTTCAGGGGTGGTAATTAGGATGTGTGGGGGCTTTTTAAGCATTTTCTGTCTTTGATATTGGGTAGTGTCACCTGTTCGGACTGCCTTTCTGATTCCCAAATCCTTTCCTGCAATTTTTTCAATGCCTTTAAGAGGTTCCTCCAGATTTTTTTCAATATCATTATCCAAAGCTTTCAGTGGTGAAATATAAATGCAATAAACTTTATCTTCAAGTTCACCTTTCTGGGAAAGACTTGTTAGTTCACTAAGTATTGATAAAAAAGCAGTTAATGTTTTTCCTGATCCTGTAGGTGATGAAACCAAAATATTGTTTCCTTTGTGAATGTCTACAATTGACTTTTTCTGAGCTGGAGTAAAATCTTCGAAAGTTTCATCGAACCATTGTCTAACCCATGGATGTAGGGTTTTGTATATTTGTTTTTTTGAATAGCTTTTTGTTTGCTCAGTTATCATTTTTATCTCAACTTTTATCTTAAAGATTATATATTTACTAAAACTAATTTATTATTAATATAAGTTTTAAACTTTTAGGAGATATAAAATGTCTGATTTAATTTTAAAGGAAGCTATTGATAATCTCTCAGATGATGATGTAAGTGTAAGAAAGGAAGCAGTCAATGCTTTGATTGGTGTAACTGACATTGAAGCTATTGATCCATTAATTGAAGCAACTACTGATGATAATGCTCAAATAAGATTTAAAGCAGCTGAAATTTTAGGTAACATGGGGGAAGTTGCCAGGGATAAATTAATTGAAAAATTTGAGGCATCAGAAGGTAAAAATAAACGTTTTTTAACATTTGCTCTTAAAGAAACTAAGGATGAAAAAGTTATTCCTTATTTTGCAGGTGCTGTAGAGGATGATGATTTTGGAGTAAGAAAAACAGCAATAAGAGCTTTAGGGGAGCTTCAGGCACATGATGAATTATATACAATAGCTAAAGGACTTGAAGATGAAGACTGGGGTGTCCGTTTAGCTACTATTTATGCATTGGGGGATTTAGCTTCTGACGAATCCATTGATTTAATTAAAGATGCAAGACGTAAGGAAAAAGATAAAGACTTTAAAAAATCATGTAACAAGGCTCTTAAAAAAGCAGATAAGGCTAAAAAAGCAAAAGCATCTGGTAAAACTTTATCAAAAGTAAAACCAATGAGTACAATTAAGGAAATGGAAAAAACCAATGTTCAAAAAGCTATTAAAGAATATGAACAGTATGTAACTGAAGAACAGCCAAAAGATGCTCCTTATAAAAGATTATGTATTCTTTATAGAAAGAACAATGATTTGGAAAATGAAATCAGAATTTTAAATAAGGCTATTGAAGTTTTATCTAAGAAAAAACCGGGAAAAGAAGATTGGTTTGAAAAAAGATTAGCTAAATTAAGTTAATCTTATATAAATCACTTCTTTTGTTTTTTAAAAGAGGAAGTTCTGTTCTTACTTTTTTTATTTCCTCTAAATCTATTTCTGCTATTTCCATGTTTTCCTGTTCATCCAGCTGGACAATCACTTCACCCCATGGATTTGCAATAATTGAATGGCCGTAACTGTGATAGCTTGCATCTTTATTTAGTGCAGGTGCAACACCAACACAATAAACCTGATTATCCAAAGCTCTGGATCTGAATGTAAGTTCCCAATGGGCAGGACCTGTTGTCATGTTAAATGCTCCGGGATAAAACAGAATTTGAGCTCCGGCTTCTGCCATTAGTTTAGCCAGTTCAGGAAAACGAATATCATAACAGATTCCGATACCTACTTTTCCAAAGTCTGTTTTGGCTATTGTAACTTTATTTCCGGAACTTAATGTGTCTGATTCCTTAAAATAAATTTTTCCTTTAACATCAATATCAAATAGGTGCATTTTTTGATGTTTGGCTATTATTTCACCGTTTTTATCAAATAAATAGCTGGTGTTAAAGATTTTTGAGCCTTCCTTTTCAGGAATGGATCCTGCTAAAATATATGTATTATTTTCATTAGCTAATTTGGCTATTTTGGATAATGTTGGGCTATGTGTTTCTTCTTCACAGTATTCTATGAACTTTTCATTGGAATATGGGCAATTAAACATTTCGGGAAGAACAATAAAATCAGCATTCTGTTTAACTGCTTTTAAAATCATAGATGTGGCATTTTCAATGTTTTTTTCTTTATTGTCAACTACATTAATCTGACATAGTGCAATTTTAATTTTCATATTAAACACTTTAAAAAATAGAAAAAAGTATGAAATAATTCATACTTATGCAATATCTGCGGTTTGAAGTACAGCATTAATATCACTAGAATTAATGGAATTTAATGAATCGCCACTTATTTTAAATACATATAATTCTCCATTGCTGAATAATGATACATATCTGGTGTAATTTCCATTTGATTGCTCTAAAATTACATCTGAAGCATTTCTACCATCTAATGTTATTGTCTGAACTGTATCTATATAATTTCCATTTTCCTGAGCATAACTAATTCTATCTTGAGTTATATCTTTTAATGATGTGGAATCATTAGATACATTATAATATTGGATAAGAGTGCCATTTTCGTTTTTAAAGAAGACGGAACCTTCATGGTCGCTGTCAGTTCCATTTACTTCATTCCAACTGCTTGGATAGCTGAAAGAAAATCCTGCTTCAGAAAATTTAACCATATCTCCACTTTGTGCAGTTTGGTTATTATTGTTTGGTCCTGTGATGACAATTCCGCAGATGACGATTATTGTAATAAGTATAATTGCTCCAATGAGAATTTTGTTTTCTTTAATGATTTCAATTGTACTTTCTTCGTCGCTAAATTGTTTTTTCTTTTTTTCAGGAGCTTTATCAAATATTTCCTTTTTAGGAGCTGAGGGTTTCATTTTTGGAAATTTATATCCACAGTTCCCACATGCAGGTGCACCATCGTAACTAGGATTTCCACATTCGGGACATTTTTTCACAGCCTAACCTCCATTAAATTTAACTTTTATTATTTATAATATTTAAAACTAAATGTTTTTTAATCAGTGGATATAAATAATATGTAAGTGTGATAGTATGGCAAAACCTGAAATTATAAACTTTGATAACATAAATTATGCAATTTATAAAGTTGGTACTTGGAAAAATCATTATGAAATAAATCAAATTGGATTGTCTAGAGAAATTCCTGTTACTAATGCTACATTACATCATGTTAAACTAAGTATGGAGGAAATTAGAAAATCTGAATTTGACATTGATAATAAAACTGTTAACGGATTTGTAGCTATTGCTTTACAGCTAAATCCTAAAATACAAAAAATGGATTTGGATGATGTTATTGCTTTAGAACAAAAAGAATATGAAAGTATTCTTGAAGAATTGGATAATTTAGAATTATTAAGTGATGATGGTTCTGTTTCTTTAGATACTGAAGATTATCTTATTTTCAAATTGGAAAAAGAGTGTCATGTAACCAATTCAATTCCCGCTAATTTGCATACTAAAAAATATTATGTTGATGAATTAAAAAGAATTGAAAAGTCTTTAAGTTAAAAAGCATCCAATGTTACTTTTTTATCTCTTTTTAATTCTTTTGGAGGATTTACCGCTACAAACTCAATGCCTTCTTTTTCTATTAATTCTTTAGCATCTTCTCCAAGTGATGGTGCTACAAGCAAACCTCTGATTTTCTTTTTTTGGACAAGACATTCTTTTAAATAATCATTGTCATCATCTTCAAAATCAGTAAGATATCTTTTCAGTTGTTTTACAGCACTTACTCCTGCTTTACGTGCTTTTAATTCCAAAATCATCAGGTTGTTATCACAATCTTTTCCTAAAATGTCTATAAAACCGTGTTCAACACTGTATTCTCTTGCTGTTGGCTTGAAGCCTTCTTCAATCATATGGGGTTTTTCCATAATCATGTCTCCCATATCTTTTTCATAACCTGCCTGTTCAAGTTCTTCAAAGTCTTCAATGTTTGCATAAGTTATGTATTGGACTTTTCTAATTTCAACAGTTAATAATTCTTTAGGTGTTCTTCTGTGGCTTTCTAAAATTAAGTTATTGTCCTGGATATATCCTCTTGTTTTGGATTTTGGAGGTTGCCAATTTACAGGCTCTACTTTTTTTTCCTGATGTATTAAAAATGAACCGTCTGGTTTTATTAGGATTATACGTTCTCCCCAATTCAATTCACTTAATGCTCTTCCCTCATAATTGACTTTACAGCAGGCATATATTGTAATTGTAGCTCTTTTTCTTAATGCTTCTTCTATTAAACCGTAAGCATCTTCACAATTTGGGTTCTCTAGTATTTTATATTTCATTAAAATAAGATTACTGTAGTTTAGTTTAAATATTTTATTATGGAAATTATTATCATGGATTTAGATGATTATTTTATTTCAAAGCGTGAAGAATATATTATGGATTCTTTCAAATTCCGAAGTGGAGATGTATTAAATAATGTTTCTGTAGAGTATATGACCTTTGGAACTCCAAAATATGATGATAACGGTTGTATTAATAATGCTATTGTATACTGTCATGGTTCTTTGGGAAATTATGCTTCAGTTAGCAAATTATGTCCTTTATCTTATACTGGAGGTCCTTTTGATAAAAATGAATTCTTTATTATTTCGCTTTCTGAATTAGGTGCTCCAGGTTCATGTAGCCCATCAACAACTAATTTAAATAATTCATTTCCAAAGTATAGTATTGAAGATATGGTTAATTTTCAAAATAAGTTCTTAAAAGACAAATTCGGAATAACTCATGTTAGGGGGATTATTGGGAACTCCATGGGGGGTTTTGTAGCTTTGACATGTGCAGTTCTATATCCTGACTATGCGGATTTCATTATTTCCGGAGCAAGCGGTTATAAAGTAGCGGGACGCAATTATATTTTATCAAAATTAGTTGATGAGATTATTTCAACTGACGGGGATTATGATTCTGGAAAAAATACTTCTTCATTAGTTAGAACCCTAAGACTGGCTACTCAGGCAGTTTACAGTTTCGGAATTTCAAAGGAAGCTCTTCATAAAATTCCGAATAGTCAATTGGATGTGGAATTTGATGAATTTGGAGATGAAGGATTGCTTGACAGCATTTTTGATGTTAAATATTGTAATGACGCAACTCTGGATTATGATATTGAAAAGGATTTGAATAAAATAAGATCTAAAGTTTTAATAATTGGAATAAATCAGGATCAGTATTTCCCTCCAAATTTAGATGCAATTCCAATGCATAATTTAATTGAAGATTCTGAATTGATTATTTATGATTCTGATTTGGGTCATATCGGATTTCGGGAACTTGAAACAATTGAAGAAGAATTGTTCGAATTTATGAAAAATTTCAGGTGATGGCATGGATGTTAGGATTGTAGATTATGGAGAAAATGCTGATGGGGGATTTATTAGCTATAACATAAGTGGATTATCCCAAAATCAGTTGGAATTTTTAAATAATAATCTTGATGATGAAACACAAATCACAAATGATAATTTGATATTAAAAACAAAATTTAAAAAAGAGTTTTTCCCATTTCAAAGCAGAGAATCCAAAATCAAAGTTGAAGATTTTATTTCAAGAGAAGAAATTGAAATGGCAATATTTTTATCTAGTTTTTTAGAAGATATGGATTAAAAAAAGTTTTCAAGTAGCTAGAGTTATTCCAGCTATTTTGATACTTTTAACATGTGTTGGGTAGCTTTTAAGGATTTTTCAGCTATTTCTTTTGGAACAGTTACTTGAGGTTCTTCGTTTTTAAGTGCATTTCTTACTTTTTCTAAAGTATGTAATTTCATAGTGCTGCAGATAGCTCCTTCAAGTAAAGGATATAATTTTTTACCTGGAATTTCACTTTCAAGTCTGGTAATCATATCAATTTCAGTACCAATTACAAATTCCTTTTTGTCGCTTTGAGCAATATATTTTAACATTCCGCCAGTTGAAAGGACTTTGTCACATGCTTCCTGAACATCCATATTACATTCGGGATGGCAAATTATTTCTGCATCTGGGTGCTGTTTTCTTTTTAATTCAACATCTTCAATATGGAATAGTTTATGAACATAACAGTGTCCGCCTTTTGGAACAGGTATAATTTCTTTGGAAGTTTGTTTAGCTACATTGCTGCCTAAATTGTTATCAGGTCCAAAGAGTATTTCATCTTGAGGTAAACTTTCAGTAACTTTTAGTGCATTAGCTGAAGTACATAATGTGTCTGCGTGTTGTTTGGCTTCAGCAATACTGTTTACATAAAGAATTACTCCTGCATCAGGATGTTCTTCTTTTGCTTTTAATAATTCGTCTTCCGGTAACATATGTGCCATAGGACATTCTGCCTCCAAATCTGGAATTACGATTTTTTTATCCGGATTTAAGATATAAGCAGTTTCAGCCATAAAGTCTACTCCACAGAAAATAACTAAGTCTTTATCTTCTATTTCAGCAGCTTTCATACATAATTCTAATGAATCTCCAAGGAAATCAGCTATTTCTTGAATTTCTTTAGGCTGATAATTATGTGCAAGAATTATTGCATTTTTTTCATCTTTCAATTGTTTAATTTCATCTTGTAAAGACCCACTCATTATTTCACCTGTTGTTAACATACTTTCTAATTTCATTAGTAATAATTAACTTATATTTTTCTTTTTTATTAAAGTCTTTTATCCAAAAGGATATTTTCAGTGTGCTTTCTTCAAAATTAATGCCTTTTGAAAAAACTTGAGCTTTTGGATTTTTTAAAATACCTTCCTGTCTGTTTATAAAATTTAAAATATGTATTTTAAATTCTTCAATGTCTATATTTAAATCTATTCCAACAATCAAATCTACTCTGTGTCTTTCTTTTTTGTTATATTGTAAATAAGTATTGTTGGTTAGTATGGAATTTGGAATATTGCTTAACACTCCATTGTCATCTCTGATAGTTGTTGACCTGAGGCTTATTGTTTCTATTGTTCCTTTCATTTCTTTGATTTCGAGAGTATCACCGACTTTGACACTTCTGCCCATTATTAACAAGATTCCTGAAAAGAAATTGGATATGAGATCTTTAGCTGCAAAACTCACAGCAATACCTACAATTCCTAAACTTAATAATGTTCCTGCCAGATTTATATCAAATATTTGCAATATGGACATTAATGCTATGAAATAAATTATATAATTTATAATGTCTCTGATAAGATAAATCAAAGTAATGTCTTTTTTAAATCTCTTCATTTTATTCATTAAATAAGCTACAAGTCTTACAATAATGCTTGTAGTAATTATAATTAATAAAATAATGATTATTTTTGAAACAGGGTCCTCTAACATATCTATAATATTCATATTATGCACTTAAAATTTCTATTGTCATTAAATCGTCTGCAACTTCAACATTTTCAAAAACTTTTTTAGCTTCCTTTAATAAATCCTCTGTGTCAGTATATCTGGTACTGATGTGAGTTAATACTAATCGTTTAGTGTTGGAACATTTGGCTATTGTAGCAGCATCCTGTGATGTTGAATGGAAATTTTCTCTAGCTTTATCATCATCTTCAAGCGTGTATGTTGACTCATGGATTAGCAAAGTACTGTTTTTTGCAAATTCAATCATTTCTTCACATGGTCTGGTATCTCCGGAGTATGTGATTTTTATTCCTTTTCGGGCATCTCCAAGAACCTGTTCTGGCTTTATGATTTTTCCGTTTACTTCAACTTCTTCACCATTGTGCAATTTTCCAAAAAGAGGGCCTACGGGAACACCAAGTTCAATAGCTTTATTTCTCAAAAATCTGGGTTTTTTCTTTTCTTCTATTGAATATGCAAGGTTGGTTACATTATGCATAACTTCCTGGGATTTAAGGATATATTCATCAGTTTCAAGTATTGTTCCGCTGCTGATTTCTATAAATTCAATCGGAAAATCAAATTTGCAATAACCTAATGAATATATTGCATTTTCAACTTTTTTAAGACCTTTTGGCCCATATATTGTTAATGGTTTTTCTCTTCCTCTGAAATTCAGGGATTGCAGAAGTCCTGGAAGGCCCAATATATGATCTCCATGATAATGGCTAATGAAAATCTTGGATATTTTCATCGGACTTATCTTTGCATATATCAGCTGTCTTTGGGTGGATTCTCCGCAATCAAACAACATAACTTCACCAAAGGCTTTTAAAATTATCCCCGGGTGGTTTCTTGTATATGAATGAACTGCTGAAGATGTTCCTAAAAATGTAATTTCCATTTAATCACTTATATTAATTATAATAAAAATATATATCAACATATAATTTAAAATTTTGGTGATTTTTTGGATAGAATAATTGAATACATGCTTGAAGAAGATGAAGGTTTTGGAGATATTACATCTGAAGCAGTAGTTGATGAAGATAAAACTGTAACTGCTCATATTATTTCTAAAGATGAAGGTATTTTGGCAGGTATTGATATCATTAAGGAAATGTTTGAGTCTAAAAATGTCCAAGTAATTTTTAACTTAAAAGATGGAACTAAAATAGCTAAAAATGATTTGTTAATGTGTTTAAAAGGTGATGCAAGGACAATATTGTTGCTTGAACGTTCTGCACTAAATCTGCTCATGAGAATGAGTGGTGTAGCCAGTGCCGCTGACTATCATGTTAATTTGGTAAATGATTATGATGTAATAATTGCAGGAACACGTAAAACACTGCCAGCTATTGGAAAATTCGATAAACAGGCATTAAAAATAGGCGGTGCAGATACACACAGATTCTCCCTTGATGATATGGTGTTGATTAAGGATAATCACATAGCCAGTGTTGGAACTCCTTTGGAAACACTTTTAAAAGCTAAAGAAAATGTTAGCTTTTCTAAAAAAATTGAAATAGAAGTTGAATCCCTAAAAGATGCGGTTGATTGTGTTGAAAATAAAGCAGATATTGTAATGTTGGATAACATGTCTCCTAAAGAAGTTGAAGAAGTTTTAGAAGAGTTAATCAAATTAAATATTCGTGACAATTCTTTAATTGAAGTTTCTGGAGGAATCACTGCTGAAAATATTGTGGATTATGCTAAATTGGGAATTGATATAATTTCTCTTGGTGCTCTGACTCATTCAAGCAGAAGTTTAAACTTTTCTTTAAGAATACTAGAGGATTAAAGAATGTCTGTTGTAAATAAGTTCAACCAAAAAGCTAAAGAATATGATAGTGAAAGAAGAGCTTTAATACCATGTTTTGATGATTTTTATGGAATAGCTATTGATTGTATTGATTTTAAAGGAGATAATCCAAAAGTTTTAGATTTGGGTGCAGGAACGGGTATTTTATCTCAATTTTTACTTGAAAAATATCCAAATGCAGAAATTGTCCTTATTGACCTGGCTGAGGAAATGCTAAAAGAGGCCGAAAAAAGATTTGAAGGAAATGATAATATTTCATTTATATGTGACGATTATATAACTCATGAATTCAACACAAAGTTTGATATAATCATATCTTCTCTTTCTATCCATCATTTGACTGGAACGGAAAAGAAAGTTTTAATTGAAAAGTATTATGATTTATTAAATGATGGTGGAAACTTTCTCAATGCAGATCAGGTTTTAAATCCTAATAAAGGTGTTGAAGATTATTTTAAATCAAAACTTGATGAACATACTGGTGAAATTAGTGAGAAAGCTTATGGAGAGGCTAAAATTAGGAGAACTTATGATAAACCCAGCTCTGTGGATTTTCAGTTGGAATGTTTAAAAAATGCAGGTTTTGACCATGTTGGGATTCCTTATAAATATTATGTTTTTGCAGTATTTTGGGCTAAAAATGATAAATTTAATAATATATAAAAATCATAATTATTAAAGATAGATGATTATTATTTTTTTTACAATGGTGATTTAATGGTAAAAATGGCTAAATTAGCTTTGGAAGATGGTACAGTTTTAAAAGGTGATGGTTTCGGTTATGAAACTACTAAGGTAGGGGAACTTGTTTTTTCAACTGGTATGGTTGGTTATACTGAATCTTTAACTGATCCTTCTTTTAAAGGAGAAATATTAATGTCTACTTATCCTTTAGAGGGAAATTATGGGGTAAGTGAAGAATGGTATCAGTCAGATAAAATTCAAGCTGAAGGTTTTGTTGTAAGGGAAGTTTGCAGAGAAGTTTCTAATTTTTCATCACAAAAAACTTTAGATGATTTTTTAAACGAATTTGAAACTCCTGGAATTAGTGGAATCGACACACGTGATTTAACTCTTAAAATTCGTGAAGAAGGTTCAATGAAAGCAGCTATTTCAACTGAAGACATCCCTGACAGTGAATTAATAGAACTTGCACGTGCTCAGCCAAGTATTGTTGATATTGATGTTGTGCCGCAGGTATCTACTAAAGAAATTAAAGTTTTCAATGAGGATGCCAACAAAAAAGTAGCTTTAATTGACTGCGGTGTTAAGAAAAATATTATAAACAACTTTTTGGAACGTGGAATCGGAGTTGTTTTGTTCCCATATGATACTGATTATAAAACTATTTTGGATTACTCTCCAGACGGTTTGATGATTACTTCAGGACCGGGAAATCCTGATAGGGTACATGAAACTATCAGCACAGTTCAAAAATTATCTGAAAGATTACCTATTTTTGGAATTTGTATGGGTCAGCAGTTAGTAGCTAAATCTTTTGGAGCCAGATCTTACAAAATGAAATTTGGACACAGAGGGGTAAATCAGCCGGTAAAAGATTTACATACTGGCAAAGTATATATCACTTCTCAAAATCACGGATTTACTATTGATAAAGAGTCTATTAATGAGACTGACTTAGCTTTAACTCAAGTAAATCTTAATGATGGAACTCCTGAAGGTTTTTCACATAAGGAATTGCCTGTTCACTGTATTCAGTACCATCCTGAAGCAGGACCTGGTCCAAATGATACAAGATATGTTTTTGATAAATTTAGTCAAATGATGGATGAATATTAAGATTACCATTTTATAATAAAAATTAATGAGGATTACAAAATGCCTATTGATAAGGATATTAAAAAAGTATTAATAATCGGTTCTGGACCTATTCAAATTGGTCAAGCAGCAGAATTTGATTATTCTGGTTCACAAGCATGTAAATCACTAAGAGAAGAGGGAATTGAAACTGTCCTTGTTAACAGTAATCCTGCTACTATTCAAACTGATATGGATATGGCGGATACTGTTTATACCGAACCATTAACTCCTGAAATTGTCTCAGAAATTATTAAAAAAGAAAATGTCGATGCAATTTTACCGACTATGGGTGGACAAACAGGATTAAATATCGCTACAGGACTTGGAGATTTAGGTTTACTTGATGGAATTAAAGTTTTAGGTTCTGATATTCAGACAATTAAAGATGTGGAAGACCGTGATTTGTTCGGTCATTTCATGGATAAACTTAACGAACCTATTCCAAAATGTCATGCTGTAGAAAGTGTTGAAGAGGCTATAGAAGCAGTAAAAGACATTGGTTATCCAGTAATTGTAAGACCTGCATTTACACTTGGAGGAACCGGTGGTGGAGTAGCTTACAATGAAGAAGAATTAATTGAAATAGCTACTCATGGATTGGATATGAGTTTCATTAACCAGGTTCTTATTGACGAATCTGTTTTAGGTTGGAAAGAATTCGAATATGAAGTAATGAGAGATAAAGAAGACACTTGTATCATTGTATGTAACATGGAAAACATAGACCCTATGGGAATCCACACTGGTGAAAGTGTTGTTGTAGCTCCTGCTCAAAATTTAAATGATAGGGATTCACAGGCATTAAGAGATGCTTCCATTAAAATTATCAGAGCTTTAGGTATTCAGGGAGGATGTAATATTCAATTTGCAGTTAATCCGGAAACCGGAGAATACAAGGTAATTGAAGTAAATCCTAGGGTAAGTAGAAGTAGTGCACTTGCATCTAAAGCAACAGGTTATCCTATAGCTAAAATTTCTTCTAAAATAGCTTTGGGAATGACTTTAGATGAAATTAAAAATGATATTACTAAAGAAACCCCCGCTTCCTTTGAACCGGCTATTGATTATGTAGTTGTAAAAATCCCAAGATGGCCATTTGATAAATTCAGAGGAATCAACCGTGAAATAGGAGTTCAAATGAAAGCTACCGGTGAAGTAATGGCAATCGGTAGAACATTTGAAGAAGCAATTCAAAAAGCTATCAGATCACTTGATATGGGTCATGACGGATTTGAATATGTTGAATACACTGAAGATGATTTGGCCAATCCGACTGATGAGCGATTATTCCAGTTATATTCAGCCATTAAAGACGGAATGGATTTGGATAAGATTCAGAAATTAACCAATATTGACAAATTTTTCCTATACAAAATCAGAAACATTGTTAATTTTGAAAATGAAGTTACAGAAGAAAAATTAAACGATGCTGACTTCCTGAGAAAAGCTAAACAGATGGGATGTTCAAACAAAAGATTAGCCGCCCTATCTAATCAGACTGAAGAATACATTAGAAACTTACTTAACAGATTCAATATAAAACAGTCCTATAAAATGGTTGATACCTGTGCTGCAGAATTTGAAGCTAAAACACCATATTATTACAGTACATATGATTCAGGTAACGAGCTCAAATCATCCAATAAAAAGAAAATCGTTATTTTAGGTGCGGGTCCTATCAGAATAGGTCAGGGTATTGAGTTTGATTACTGTTGTGTACATTCCTCACTTGCTCTAAAAGATGAGGGAATTGAAACTATTTTAATCAACAACAATCCGGAAACTGTAAGTACTGATTATGATATTTCTGATAAACTGTTCTTTGAACCTATCACTTTTGAAGATGTGATGGGTATTATTGATCAGGAAAAACCTGATGGAGTTATTGTTCAATTTGGTGGTCAAACTTCAATTAATTTGGCAGTACCATTAGCTAATGCTGGAGTTAAAATATTGGGAACTCCATACGAAAGTATTGATGGTGTTGAAGACAGGGAATTATTTGCAAAATTATTAAATAAATTGCATATTCATCAGGCACCATATGGAACAGCTAATTCCTTTGAAGAAGCTCGTGAAATTGCAGAGAGAATTACTTTCCCTGTTTTAGTACGTCCGTCATATGTTATTGGTGGAAGGGCTATGGAAATTGTTTATGACAATAATGAGCTTGAAAAATATATGAAAGAAGCTGTAAAAGTCTCACCTGAACATCCGATTTTAGTAGACAAGTTCCTTGAAGATGCTATTGAATTGGATGTGGATGTATTGTGTGACGGTGAGGAAGTGTTTATAGCAGGAATTATGGAACATATTGAGGAAGCAGGTGTTCACTCCGGAGATTCTGCTTGTGTAATTCCACCGCAAACTATTCCTGAACACATTCTCAACACTATTCGTGAATACAGTACTAAATTAGCTTTAGAATTGGATGTTAAAGGTTTAATGAATATCCAGTATGCAGTCAAACTTGATGAGGAAATGGTTTACATTATTGAAGCTAATCCTCGTGCAAGTAGGACAGTTCCGTTTGTAAGTAAAGCTATTGGAGTGCCATTGGCTAAAGTAGCTACATGGATTATGACTGGAGCTAAATTAAAAGACTTTAATTTAACTAAAGAAATAAAAATAGATCATGTTGCTGTAAAAGAATCTGTTTTCCCATTCTTAAAACTTCCGGAATCTGATACAGTACTTGGACCTGAAATGAAATCCACTGGTGAAAGTATTGGTGTAGATGAAAACTTTGGAATGGCATTTTACAAATCCCAGCTTGCTGCAGGTATGGATTTACCAAAAGAAGGTAAAATCTTCATCAGTGTAAAAGAACAGGATAAAAAGAAAATCCGTCCAATTGCTGAAAAAGCAGCTAATTTAGGTTTTGAACTTGCAGCAACTAGCGGAACTGCTGATGCGGCAAAGGGTGTTGACATTGAAAAAATTAAAAAAGTATCTCAAGGATCTCCAAACATCAGGGATGCAATTTTAAACAAGGAAATTGACCTGATTATCAACACTTCAGAAGGTAAACAGTCTGCTCAGGACGGATATATAATCAGACGTTTAGCTATTGAACTTGGTATACCTTATGTTACTACCTTGTCTGGAGCTAGAGCTGCTTTAAATGCTATTGAAGCTGTTCAAAATAATGAAATTACAGTAAAATCTTTAAATGAACATATTGATGGAGAATAAGGTTAATTATTATATAAATAATCTTTAATGTCTATTCCACAATATGGACATTCTTTTTCTTTATTTTTTAATTTACGCCTACATTTGGGACAATAATTTAATTTAACAGAATATTCCTTATTTAAGTCTAATTTTTTATTAATGTCTATTCTTAAGCTAATCATTGTTTTTAGAGCATTCATATCCCAGTTATTATCCATCAGCTTTTTTTTATAGTAATAAGCTTCAGTCATACTTTTATAGTATCCAAAAATAGTTTCTCCTTTCTGTACAAAAAATTCCCGTTTTTTATGGTCAAAATGAATTTTACCTTCTCTTTCCTCTTTATTTATTTTGCTTCCTTTGATTCGGCCCTTTGGTCTTTTTTCAGGAAAAGGAGGCAATTTCATATTTTCGTATTTATTTTCTAAATCTGATTCAACAAGCAAATCATAATCAAAATTACAGTAAAAAAGAGCGTCTCTTTCATATAAAGCATCAGATAACTTTTTAAACTCACCATAGTCTTTATTATTATATTTTATCCGATACACATTTCCGGATTTTACAATATTTCTGTAAAAATATCTTATTTCTTGTGAGTTAATAGTAATCATTCCTATTATGCTTAAAGAAAGGCGTAAAGGCCATATTTTGGGAGGTATAAAAAGTGTTCTAATTTCTTTTTTGAAGTTAATTGAGGTTGTATTTATATTAATTAAAATATAGCCCTTCGCCAGAATAATATATTTTCTTATATTTTTATAAAACTTTCCATTCAATAGGTAATCTATATATAAAACAAATTAGAAAACTTTTTTTTAATGTTAACAATTAAAGATGGGATTGTATTAAAGGGACAGGATTTAACTCCAGTTCGTGAAAACATTGTCATTGATGATGGCAAAATTATAGAAATGGCTAAAGATGTCTGTGAAGGTAAAATTATAGATGCCACAGATTCAATTGTCTGTCCAACTTTCTTAAATGGCCACACTCATATTGGAGATTCCATAATTAAGGATGAAGGTTACGGATTATCATTGGGGGAAATGGTCAAACCTCCAAATGGCGTTAAACATAAAGCACTGGCTAATGCTGAAGACGGCGAAATAATTGATGCTATGAAAAAGTCAATGTGGGATATGTTCGAATCAGGGACAACTCATTTTATTGATTATCGGGAAGGTGGAATTAAAGGTGTTGAGCTTTTAAGAAAGGCTTCTAAAAATTTACCTGTAACTCCTGTTATTCTTGGCCGTGACGATAGTTTCTATGGCCAAAATCCTGATTTGAGAAAAGTTAAAATAGCTATTCGCAAACTTTTAAAATTGGCTGACGGTATTGCATTAAGCGGATTTGGCGAGATTAGTGATGAAGTAGCTAGTTTAATAACTTCTGAATGTAGGAAAGCAGGTAAAATATCTTCAATTCATGTAGCTGAATCAATGCATCTTCAGGACGATTCCTTAAGGGATTTCAATAAAACTGAAATTCAAAGGGGAGTGGATGCTGATTTTGATCAGCTGGTTCACTGTACAAATCCGAGAAATAATGATTTGGAATTGATTAAAAATTCAAATGTTGTTGTTTGTCCAAGAGCTAATGCCACTTTAAATGTTGGTGTGGCTCCTTTAAATGAGATGTTTTCTAAAGGAATCAAACCCCTGCTGGGCAGCGACAATTTAATGTTGAATTCACCTAATTTGTTTAGGGAATTGGAATTCAGCTTAAAGATAATGTCTGTTTATTACAAAAATTACTTGAATCCTAAAGATTTATTGAAAACTGCAACAACCAATATCTGTAATTTTGAGATTAACCGATATATTGAAAAGCCGGTTATTGATGTTAATCAGGAAGCAAACTTATTTATTTCTAAAAAATATTCAAAAAATCCTTATTTAAATATTATAAATCGTTGTGGAACGAAAGATATATTATATATTATGAACAGAGATATTCATATTAAAAATGTTTGATATAAATAAAACATAAAGTCAAATTACTTGGGAGATGGAAACATGTACAAAAAAATATTAGTCCCAACTGATGGGTCAGAATTTGCTCAAAAAGCTGAAAAACATGCATTATTTTTAGCTAAAACTACTGGTGCTGATATTTATGCACTTAGTGTTACTGAAAATAATTTTGTTAACGGGCTTCCATTAGATGATGAGGTATATCAATTAAACCAATTACTCAAGCAACGTTCTGAAGATAATATAAAAGAATTTGAAGAAATGGATGAAACTTCAGGTATAAAATTCCATGGAATTATTAGGGAAGGTTCACCGGCTAAAACTATCTTGGAAGTAGCTAAAGAAGAAGACATTGATTTGATTGTTATTGGTAGTTCTGGTAAATCCGGATTTGACAGATTTATAATGGGTAGTGTTGCTGAAAAAGTAGTTAACGCTGCTAAATGTGCGGTGTTGGTTATTCACTAATTTTTCAACATTCCCTTTTTTTATATTTTTAATAAACTATTTTAAGGTGTTTATCATGTTAGTAAAAAGAGCTATGTCTAAAAATGTTGTTAGTGTTTCAGTTCCTGGAAACCGTGAAAAAGTTTTAGACTTAATGAGGAAAGAAGATAAAGCGGTTCTTCCTGTTGTTAAAGGTGACACTAAACAGCTAGTGGGATTAATAACTCGTTCAGATTTAATTGTCAATCCTGATGAAGAACAAATAGCTATTTTAATGAGTACTGATTTGGTTACTGCAAGTCCTGATGACGATGTTAAGGATGTAGCTAAAAAAATGATTGATAATAATGTTAGGAGAGTTCCTGTTGTTGATGATAATGGTGATTTGGTAGGTATTATCACTTCCTTTGATTTGGTATCCAATGCATTAATTAAACTTGAAAGTGATGATCCTGTTGAAAATTTCATGATTACTACAGTTCCAACAACATGGTATAAAACTCCTCTAAATGTTGCATTTGAAACTATGAAACAGTTCGGTCTTAAATCTGTTTTAGCTTTAAATGATTCTGCTAAATTAGTGGGTATTTTAACTGAAACTGATTTTATTGAAGAATCAGAAATTATCTCAGAACGTAGTGAACACAGTTCTACAGTAGGAACCGAAGGAGATAAATGGTCCTGGGACAGTACTTCTGTTTTATATATTGAGAAAAATTGTTTAAAATTCACTGACAAGCTTGTTGAAGATGTTGGTACACATAAAGTTGAAGTAGTTAATTCTAAAACTAAAGCATCTGACTGTGCTAAAAAAATGAAAACATTAAATATTGAACAAATTCCAGTTATTGGTGTGGAAGGAGAGTTAATAGGGCTTGTAAGAGCTAGTGATTTAATTAAAGCTTTAGTGGATTAAGTGTGGTGTATATGGCTCTTAATCCAGTTTTGGTAATAAAAGTTATGGATGGGAATTCTGTTGGTGTTAGAGCAAGACTTAAAGATGATTATGTTGAACATGAAATTGTCTTGAATTCAGTACTTGCTTATTACTGGGCCAATGATTTCCCTCCTGTTGTAAAATTTTTAGAACTTTTTGAATCTGTTATAAAAAGAACCATTAATGAGCTAATGCCTCATAAAAACTTAAATTTAAAATATGAAGTTAAGGCAGATGCAAAACTTGAAGATGCATCTGAAATAGAAATTAATTTGATTGAAGTTGAAGCTGATGGTATTGGCTTTAAAATTGATGGAAAACAATTAATTCTTCAGGGTTTTAGAAACACTGATAATTCTGAACTAACAGACTTTAAATTTAATGAAAGCTTTGATAAAAAGATAGAAACTCCGGATATTGTTTTAAAGAAATATGAAGAAATGAAAAATAAATAATTTTATACATTTCTTCGTATATCTGGTAATAATTCCATAAATTTATCTAAACATTCTTCTTTTGATTTGAAATTACTCCCTTTAATTAATCCGTTTTCATGGATTTCCTGATTTTCAATAAGTATTTTTTTGGAATCACTTGAAATTGATTTGTCTTTCAGCTGATTTTTCGTATTTTCAATGTCTATTGTGTATGGGAGCTGATATTCAAAAGCACCCTTTGAGTAGTCAATAGTAATGCTTTCATCATCATCAATTTCTGATAAATTTAAAGCTACTTTTTTAAAACCTATTGATTTTAATTTGTCTTTGATTTGTTTTAATGTGTTTTCATTTAATATTTTATTTAAGTCATCAACTTCACATAGGGCAAGCCCATTATTGTTGCGAACTTTTACGATTTCGCAGTTTGTTTTTTCATAAATAAAATCTTCGCTCTCACTGACCTGTTTAATATTTTCCGGAGTCATTTTGGTGTTGGTAGGTAGTCTGGTTCCAAGACAGGTGGTTGATCTTGAAAAGGGGATATTATGTCTGTTTAAGTATTCATGAATCTCTTTGGAAGTTAACTTGGCATGAATAAATGGACTTTCAATATTGTTTTTATATGTAATTAGTATTCCTGGCCTGTCCAAAACCAGATCACTTATATTATTTCCGTCTAGAACAGATTCATAACCATTGTCTGTGGCATACTTTTTAATATTTCCATACATTAAATCTCTGCATACAAAGCATCTGTCTGATTTATTGGAGAGTAAATTTTCGTGCTCGTAGAAATTCAAATCAATAACTTTGTGCTTTATTCCAAATTCTTTGGCAGTTTTTTTGCAATGTTTAATAAAACCAGTAGGAAAGATGTGATTGTCAATAGTTATAGCTATTGGTTTGTCACTAACTTTGGATGCAAGATAGGCAAGTAATGTGCTGTCTGCACCTCCAGAAAAAGCTATTGCTATTTTGCGATTTTTAATAGTGTTTTCTACTTTTTCAATTTTTTCATCCAAATTCATTCTATCACATGTGTTATATACCTTATTAAAGATTTTGCATCTTCTTTTTTAATATCCTCGCAAAATCGAATAAAGGTAACTAATCGGTCCTTTGTATCATCATCTAATTTTGAACTATTTAATGTTTGTGCATAATTCCTTTTTGGATAGAATGTGGATTTGGCAATAGAAAGCAATTCATCCTTTTCATCTTCAGTAATGATATTTTCTTTTACTGCTTTTGTAAATGTATATTCCATATTAATTAAAGGTTCGGATAATTGCTCTAAAGTTTCACTGTCAAGCATAACTGCAACATCATCATCAGAGGTTACCTTACCTGTTGCATACTGTTCATAAACATAACCGATTCCTTTCATACCTAAAGTATCCAGTTCGGAAGCTCTTAAAGCCCCCATACTGGATGCTCCAACAACAGTTATTCCTTCATCAATTGCTTTTAGGATTTCCCTATGTGCAACTGCAGAATTTTGATGAAAAACACCATCAATTATTCCAATAATGTCCGGATGTTCATTGATGGCCAGTCTGATATCTCCACGTTTGATTGGTCTTTTATAGATAACTTCAACATCGTCGTGGCTATCCAATATTTCTTTTGCTTCATCAAAGGAAAGTGATAATCCGGTATAAATTATTATTTTAACCATATAAATCTAAAATTTTAAGCAGCGGTCTCCAGCACGGGTGTTGTCTATGGAATAAAGTTCCATTGTCGGAATTACAATGCGGACCACACTTACTCCAAGTTCAGGGCGTGTTAAATCACTATACAATATTTTGTCCAGCCCATTTTTCATTAATTCATCTTTAACAATTTCAATGTCTCGGGTTATGGAATTGGTACTTTTATCTTCAATATCTCTGAAAGATATTTTGTCTTCTTCATCTTCAAAATAACATTTATTGATTCTTTTCATACGTTCATAACCTGCTTTTCGTGCAAAATCAGCCCTTACAGTATCTTCACGAGCACCTTGAATTTGTGTTGCTCTGCTTTGAGCCACTTCAGTAAGAGCACGTAAAACAGCTATTTCAGGATTAAGATGAGTTCCAATACCTAAGGACAATAATCCGGCATCTTTTAAAACAGTATCATCTGCAGATGCAGCTATTGTGGGAACACCAACATCTGCTGTTAAGTCCATTAGCTTAATGTTAATTCCATTTTCATGGTATTTGTTAAGAACCTGATTAATATTTTCGCTATCAATGCTTTCAAGGTCAATCTGTTTTGAATTTTTATGGGTAAGCTCAAAAATACTCCATGCGTCTCTTTCGATAACTTCAAAAATTCCATGTAAAATTGCTTCTTCTAAAATATTTCCTGAAGCCAAACCATTAGTGTTTCCTTTAAATAGACTCTGAACATTATTTTCAGGAACATACGGATGATAAATTGCATTGGATGGAATATAATAATTCTCTCCAGATATTAAATCCTTTGAGATGCTCCATTCCAAATTCATTGTGTCGAGTAAATCTTTACTGAAATCTTTTGGCAGATTTAGAGAAATCGGATCAATATATTTTCCTTCTATTTCATTTAAACCTGCAATAACAGTTTCATCTGTGTCCTGCTTTTCAGCAGAGTATCTCTCAAAACCTTCCATCATAGCTGAAGCTTTAGCATGTTCAGGTGTAATTCCTTTACCTCCATAGATGCTTATTCCACCATCCTGAGCAGTAGGTCTAATAGCTGAAAAAACAGGAATTCCAATTCTGTCCAGATGTGTTATTTCAGTTATACGGGTTATTCCGGCTGTTTTTATTTTGCTTTCATTGTTTTTGATTGTTTTTGAAGGGGGGATTATTCTGTGTGTTCCTTTAAAAAATGTTATTTCTTGATTTTCCATTGTCTATTATCCTATTAAAATCTTTATTATACCTTCAACACCTACTGTCATGGAAAGATAAGTCATAATTCCTGAAATAGCAATTGTAACAATCCATATTAATCCATTCCATCTGAGTACTTTGCTGCCGTCTAAATTCCAAATAGGAATCAGGTTAAATGTAGCTAAATAGCTGTTAATAGTAAATCCAAGTGAACAGACAAGGAATATGATTTGCATTGTTGGATTGAAAAATGCCATAGGATAAACTACAGTAGCTATCAATAGGAATACAATAGCAAGTACAATATTGACTATAGGTCCTGCTATAGATATGATACCATTGGTTCTGTCATCTAAGAAATTTGCATAAGTATAAACTGCTCCAGGAGCTGCAAATACAATTCCGCAAAAGGAACTGGCTAAAGCAATAATCAAACCAACCGGCCAGAGCTGATATTCAGACCAGTAACCAAAATGCATTGCACTGAATTTATGTCCAAGTTCGTGGAGAATAAATCCTAAACCTACACCTACCATTACAATAGGTAATATAAAGTACATTGCAGAGAAATCTCTGCCTGTATACAATATTGAAAAAGAAAGTGAGATAACGAAAAATGAAATTATTAAGTCTCTCACTTCATTGCTTGTAAATTTAAACATGGTTTTTACATATCTAATTTTATATATAAAAATTTTTTCAGTAAATTGCTTTTTATAGCATATAATATAGCACAATACCAAGTATGATAAGGAAGAAATTTAAGCAGTACAGTGAAAGAGCACCTCTTAAGTATTTATCTTCATCAGATTTTGTGTATAAATAATATGTTATGATACATCCCGCTATTAAAACTGGAATAGTTATATAAAGACTGATATATTTTTTAATAATAAAAATAGCTATTGGGATAATGATAGCTATTGTTTGTTTTGCATTCATTTTTGCCTCCTTTTTAATTAGTAATTCCTAAAATTTCTGTAAATGGGATTGTAGTAAATTGGTGGAGTAATATGAAGAATATGATTAATGCTATTGCTAAATATATTGCTTCTCCTTTTTTGGTTCTGTTTTCAAATGGTAAATATTTGTTGATTTTGTTTGGGTATATTAGCCATATGAAGCATGCTGTTGTGGATATTAGTAGTCCTATTATGTTTATTGGGGATGTTTCGTAGAGTCCTTGTGTGTATCCTAAATAGCAGCAGATAGCTAGTACTGGAAAATAGTAGTTAGGTTCATAACCTGCATCATAAACGATTTCCCCATTTTCTTCTAGGCTGGAATCGTTAAATGTTTTAAATTTAAGGCCGATTCCTAAAAATGGCAGTGCAAATATTATTGCTAGTAATACGGATTTCATAACAGTTGCTCCAGCACACAAACACATCATAAGCACAGATAAAGATGTGGTTGATGCTCCTAGAAGCATGAATGAGAAAATTTGGAGAGAAAATCCTCTGAAATTAGTGAAGTTGTACAATCCATATTTTTCATCTAATTCGTCACCATAATACTCCACAATCCATACTCCACATGTTCCAAATACAAAAAAAAGAAAAAAGAAAAATCCTAACCATGTGATACTAGATGTAGCTATTGCTAAAAATAGGATTATTCCATAACTTTTGATTGCTCTTTTTTTAATATCTTCTTTTTTTGGAAAATACTTTCTATTGGGATCTAATTTGAATAAATTAAATATGTTTGTCATTAAAATCACTTATGGTATAGGCACACCTGTAAAACTAGATACATATCCTTCACTAGTATCAGTCATTGCTTTATAAAATGTTTTCAAGGTGGGTTTTCTTATTATATCATTAGATAAACAATTAAGTAAAATGCCCGAACTGGTTATAACTATTGTGGGCATTAGTAAAAACTCTGCTGTAGCTGGACATCTTAACATTGTTGTTATGCACATTGATGAAGCATCTATTAAAATGTCTCCTCCAACACCTGTAGCAAATTTAAATGCTTCCCATTGTTCTTCTGTAATTGTGAAACTGTTTCCATCATCATTAAATCTATTATTGATGTTTGTTTGGGAATTATTCACCACATATATTTCATAAACTTTTTTGGAGTTGTTATGTATATTGTTGGTTAATTCATCACAGAAACAGTAGGAATAGTCAGAAGATAATGCCCCTTTATAAAAGAATCCATTTAGTTCTGTGGTAACATAAACAATTCCTGTAGATTGATTTATTATTAATTTATCACTGTAATCTTTTAAATCAAGATATAACGATCCATTTTTTTGTTCTACACTAAACCAATCTCCACTTAAGATATGTGTAGTTATGGAAGATAATGATCCAATTGAGTTTAAATTACTTAGTTCTAATGCTATGTTTTCTATTTCGCTAAGCATGATTGAACATTCAAATCTGAAATTTTTAATATTTTTATCATTGTTGCAGGATACTTCCATATTCATACTAGGATTGGGGGTATGAATATAACTTTTTCCACCATTCATTCCACCACTCATAATACCAGTCATTACAACAGTACTTTTATTACGCACCCAAGTTAAATTGTAAATTTTGTCTTTTTCATTTGCTAAATTATCATGCATATACAATGTCATCAATCCAGTTAAGAATGTTCCATATGATGCTTTTAGAGGTCCTGGAGCATGATTGTTTATGTTTAACCAATGCTTAATATCTTCATTAGATATTTTTTTATCAGTTATTGCATAAGTTTGCATTGTACTAAATCTTGCTTGAGGGTCACTCCAGTAAGGACTTATAGGTTCTACTTTTTTAATTATTTCATCATCTACTTTAAATTTAGTCAACATATACTCAAAATAGGGGTTTTTAATAATTTTTGATGTGTTATTATCATATTGTAATGATGTGTTAGTATTAGTATATTTTAATTTATTAAGATTACCATATAAAAGTTGATTGTAAGTTGCACTTCCTAATGGGATTCCATTAAAAGTTGATTTGCCTCCTGAAAGTTCTAATTTAAGCCCTAAATCATCGTTATATTTGGAAGTTGTATATAATATATTTCCCCAGGTTTTTAGATTTTTAATAAATGTTAATAATTGGACTTCATAATTTGTTTCTAAAAAAGAATGGTATAATGTACTAAATTGATTAATATCTTGTTTATTCAATGTATCATAATAATAAAATTTAATAAAATCTTTTTCAGTTTTAATTAATATGCCTTGTTCTGTTGGATTATAACTATCATTAACTTTTGTTTTTTGCCCATCTTTTGAAATAAAGTAAACATCATAGGTATTGAGTTTTGTATGATTTTCATCATATATGTAACTATAAGGTCCATATGCAAAAGCGTGGGGTTGTTTGGTGTTAATAATGATCTCTCTAGTTTGATATACTTTAACTATTCCATCACCAATTCCCGGTTTGGCAACATATCCTGGTAAATAATGACCAGTAACATAATCAACTCCACTTACATTAAAATACATGGGAATGTCTACGGAATAAACCATATTTGGTGTTAAATTCATTTTGATAATGTTATTTTTTGTAATTGAATTATAATAGGTTGAGTCAGAGTATGTTGTTGATATTGAATATTGTCCTGGGTTTAAATTTATGTTTTGTTTTGCAATTCCATTTTCATCAGTTGTTTTAGAGTAAGAAATACCATTTATTTTGAATATGATTGTTTTTCCAGACATGGGTAAACCATTATTGTCTTTTAAAACGGCATTAAATGAGTGTCCTTTGTCTCTAAAAATTGTATTGTTTGTATTTAAGTTTACATTTAGTTTTGTAGATGTGGAAAGCATTGTTATAATTTTATTGGGTCCGTTAAAACTGTTGTAGTGATATGTTCCAGGGAATGTGCAGTAAATATTATAATTTCCAGTTTCAAAATTAATTTTTAATTTTGCAATACCTTGGGTGTCACTTGTTTTGGTATATGAAACACCATTTGCAATAATATTTATATTAAAATTAGTTAATGGTTTTCCTGATGGGTCAGTTACTTTTGTTATGAAGTATTCTCCTTTTCGATTGATAACAAAGTTATCATATTTTATTATAATATCTTGTTTTAATACTGTAATGTTATAGGACTCTGAGAGTTTGTCATTGTTATTTGTGATTGTAATTATATATTTTCCAGGGTCAAGATTAATATTTAGTTGTGCAACACCAGTTTTATCAGTAGTCTTATTGTAAAATACTCCATTAATATTGAATGTGACAACAGAATTTTTTAAACGATTACCATTTCCATCAAATACCATTGCAGTAAATTGTGAATCATTCTTGTATGATTTAATAAGATTGGTGCTATAGATGGTTGAAATAACGTATATGTTATTTATTAGTGTGGATGATTTATATTGGTTGCTTCCTGCAAATAATGTTGTAATTGTATAATTTCCTGGCCGTAAATTAATATTCAAGTAAGCATAACCATTATTGTCTGTCACACGATTATAACTTACACCATTTATGTTAAAAATAATCCTTTCGTTATTTAAAGGATTGCCGTAGGTGTCTTTTAAATGGATGGAATATTTTCCATTTTTATAAAAAAGAATAGTATTATGTCCAGTTAGAACACTATTTTCTTGATTGTTGTTACTTTGAATCTCATTAACAATTAAATATGAGTTGTTTGTTAGTGTATCTGTGTTGTAGTATAGTCCATAATTGCTATTATTCTTTAAATTTTTGTTTAAAATTATATCAAAACAGTTATCATCATTGATAAAATTATTTTGATTTGAAATATCTTTAAAAGCTACATTTGTGTTATTTGTGTATGTGATGAATTTATTTGTAACTTTTTGAAAGTCTTGGTTTAAATTGTAATCTGTATTATTATTAATTTTGATTTCATTTTCATAATTATAAGTTATATTGTAATTATTTTCGTTTTCTGTGTTTTGGAGGGTTTCATTAATTTCACTACCTGAAACACCAGAAATGAAAATAAAAAACATAATAAAACTTAAAATTAATATATTTTTATTCATTAATTTCACATCATTTTATTTTAATAAAAGTACTTCACAATAGTAATAAATATAAAGTACTATGTTAATAATTTTAAATAAACATATTATAATTTTTATCTAATTCTTCAATGAGTTATATTAATAGTTGTTATTTAATTGTTATTATTTTAAACATATTCATATTTTTATCATGATTTGTTGATTAATAGTTATTTTTTTTAATTTGTAATTCCTAAAATTTCTGTAAATGGGATTGTAGTAAATTGGTGGAGTAGTATGAAGAATATGATTAATGCTATTGCTAAATATATTGCTTCTCCTTTTTTGGTTCTGTTTTCAAATGGTAAATATTTGTTGATTTTGTTTGGGTATATTAGCCATATGAAGCATGCTGTTGTGGATATTAGTAGTCCTATTATGTTTATTGGGGATGTTTCGTAGAGTCCTTGTGTGTATCCTAAATAGCAGCAGATAGCTAGTACTGGAAAATAGTAGTTAGGTTCATAACCTGCATCATAAACGATTTCCCCATTTTCTTCTAGGCTGGAATCGTTAAATGTTTTAAATTTAAGGCCGATTCCTAAAAATGGCAGTGCAAATATTATTGCTAGTAATACGGATTTCATAACAGTTGCTCCAGCACACAAACACATCATAAGCACAGATAAAGATGTGGTTGAAAATCCTAAAATAGTAAATGCAAATATTTGATAAGAATATCCTCTAAAATTGTTAAAGTTGTATAATTTATATTTTTTATCTAATTCATCACTATAATATTCTATTAGAAATATTCCTCCTAATGCAAACAATAATAATAAGAAAAATAAAAATTATATATAATAATTGTAAATAATAAAATTATTATAAGAACTAATTATAATTGAAGATATTAATAAGGCTAAAGATTTTAGAACATAAAGAGTTTAAAAATTTTTAGCTTTATTTTTTATTTTATATAGGCATTTTTTATTACACATAATAATAATCTATGTAACACTATAAGAATAAAAACATAATATATAGTAAGCACAGTTAATTTATTAACTTATATTATTTTACTACAGAAAAATAATATTTAAAGTAGAGGTTTACAAAAGAGAAATATGGACAAGTATTTTAATAGAAATGATATTGTTAATGGATATAAAATTGTTACTATGATAGGTCAAGGAAGATATGGAATAGCATATTTAGCAACAAATAAATTTGGACAAAAATGTGTAGTTAAGCAGTTGAGAAATGAAATGCTTAAAATAACAAGAGATTCAGTAATATATGAGGAGAGAATATTAAAAACACTTAATAGTTCAAGATTTCCTAAGTTTATATCTGAATTTAGGGATGAATTTAGACAAGGATATTTATTAGAGTATATAGATGGAATAGTTTTTCATGATTTAATTAATAAGGAAGGTCATGAATTTACAAGAGAAGAAATATATGAAGCTGCACTTCAGTTATTAGAATTGGCTGAGATACTTCATAGTCAAGGAATAGTTCATAGAGATATTAGAACTCCTAATGTTATTCTTATGAAAAATAACCAATTAGCATTAATTGATTTTGGCTTAGCAAGGTTTATAAAATCAGGATATTCTGTAAAGACTGATTATTGGTATATTGGTGATTTTTTACTTCAATTATATTATTCAACTTATAATAATATAAT
>OLPZ01000096.1_pt1 | contig 69926 bp, 57 predicted proteins | sample 1672711 | NCBI WGS metagenome assembly OLPZ01 (sample SAMEA3136716, study PRJEB25190) | human gut metagenome
CTCAGTTGGTAGAGCATGCGGCTGTTAACCGCAGGGTCGTTGGTTCGAGTCCAACAGGGGGAGCCAGATAAAAGCACTTAGCGTATTGCTGAGTGCTTTTTATTTTTTATATGGTTCAAAATCATTTGTTTTTTTCGAAAAATGAGCTATACTTAAGAATGTAAGGTCGCCTTAGGGCGAAATTGATTTTAATGGACATGGGAGGTATTTCTATGGCAAACAAGTATACAGGCACCAAAACCGAGAAAAATCTGCAAGAGGCCTTCTCCGGCGAGTCGCAGGCGAGAAATAAGTACACCTATTTCGCATCTGTCGCGAAAAAAGAGGGCTACGAGCAGATAGCTGCACTCTTCCTGAAGACAGCCGATAACGAAAAAGAACACGCAAAAATGTGGTTCAAGGAGCTCATGGGCATCGGCGATACAAAAGCAAATCTCGGGGCCGCTGCGGACGGCGAAAACTACGAGTGGACTGATATGTATGAGGGGTTTGCAAAAACCGCCGAAGAGGAAGGCTTCCCGGAGCTTGCCGCAAAATTCAGAATGGTCGGCGAGATCGAAAAGCACCACGAAGAGCGCTACCGTGCGCTGCTCAAAAATTTAGAGACTGCACATGTTTTTGAAAAGAGCGAGGTAAAAGTGTGGGAGTGCCGCAACTGCGGTCATATCTGTGTCGGCGTCAAAGCGCCGGAGGTATGTCCGGTCTGCAACCATCCGCAGAGCTATTTTGAGGTCCACGCGGAAAATTATTAAGCAAACTCTATGAACGGCTGCTCGGTTCTAAACCGGGCGGTCGTTTTTGTGTCGCTTTGTACAGTGCTTTCGGCTTTTTCCACAAACCAAACGCCGAAAGACTGGCTTGACAAGCCCCTTTTTCGGCTCTATAATGGCGGTAAAAGGGAGGAGTTTTCATGAGAACATCCACACAGATCGAAACCGCGTCCGTTCTGGTCGGCGAAGAAAAAGCCGTGGAATACGTCGCAAAAGCCGGGTTTGACGCCTGGGATTTTTCCATGTTTGCCATGTGCGATTACGATTGGCGACTCGGCGCAGTCCGCCCCACAACACATCCGCTTGCCGGGGAAAATTATCTCGCGTTTGCGCGCAAGCTGAAGCAGATCGGCCTCGATAACGGCATCACCTGCAACCAGTCGCACGCGCCGTTCCCGACATCCTGCCCGGAGATTCGCTCGTATTTCAAGCGCGCGATTGAATGCACGGCTGAAGCCGGCGGCAAGATCTGCATCATTCACCCGGATAACGACAAATCCGCCGCAGAAAATGCCGAAATGTACCTTGAACTGTTGCCGTTTGCGAAGGACTGCGGCGTGAAGATCGCCACGGAAAATATGTGGAACTGGGATGATGCGAAAGACGAGTCCTGCTTTGCGGCATGCGCCACCTCAGAGAGCTTCATCGAGCACATCGATGCCGTAAATGACCCGTATCTCGTCGCATGCCTCGACATCGGCCACGCGGAAATGCGCGGCTCTGGTTCAGGCGCGGCGAACATGATCCGTGCGCTGGGCCACCGCCTGCAGGCGCTTCACATTCACGATAACGACCGTTGGCACGATTCCCACCAGATCCCGTTCTCCATGTCCATTGATTTCGCGCCCATCGCCGCCGCGCTCAAAGAGATCGGTTACAAAGGCTGGTTCACGCTGGAGGCCGATCATTACCTCAAAGAAAAGTTCAACGCGGAAAACGTGTTTGAGGGCATGAAAGACTTGCACACCGCCGCCGTTCGCTTTGAAAAATTATTTAACGAAGCCTGAAATTAAACTTTCCCGTATCTTGAAGTCAAAAACCGAGATACGGGAAAATTTTTCATTCCGAAAAACCTGCAAAAGCCATTTTCATTTCCTGCGGCATTTTGGCGCTCGCGTTTCTCCTGTTGTTTTTAACGCCCACCGTTGCGAACGATACGCACGAATAGCTTAACTGTGCAGTTCCATAGCTTGTCAAAATCTTGACAAAAGCGAAAGAACAGGGTAGAATAAAAAGACCGAAATATCCTGTTTGATGCGGCGGAATAGCTTGCCGTACAAACGAAAAAAGACATTATTTTTGAGAGGAAGTATCAGCAATGAGCGAAAATTGTACGCACGACTGCTCCAGCTGCGGCGAGGAATGTCCTTCCCGTCAGAATCCGGAAAGCTTTCTTGCGCCCATGAATAAGATGAGCAATGTCAAAAAGGTCATCGGCGTTGTCAGCGGCAAAGGCGGCGTAGGTAAAAGCCTTGTCACCTCTATGCTGGCTGTTACCATGCAGCGCCGCGGCTTTAAAACCGCCATTCTCGACGCCGACATCACCGGTCCGTCTATCCCGAAGTGCTTCGGCATCCACGAAAAGGCCATGGGCAGCGATGACGGCCTGTTCCCGGTCAACACAAAGACCGGCATTGAGACCATGAGCATCAACGAGCTTCTGCCGGATGAGACCTCCCCGGTCGTCTGGCGCGGCCCGGTTATCGCCGGTGTCATCAAGCAGTTCTGGAGCGACGTCATCTGGAATGAAGTCGATTATATGTTTGTTGATCTGCCCCCCGGAACCGGCGACGCACCGCTCACGGTGTTCCAGTCCATCCCGCTCGACGGCATCATCATCGTTACCTCCCCGCAGGAGCTCGTCTCCATGATCGTCTCCAAAGCGGTCGAAATGGCGAAAATGATGAACGTGCCCGTGCTCGGTCTCATCGAAAATTACAGCTATGTCAAGTGCCCGTGCTGCGGCGAGCCGTTCAAGGTTTACGGCGAAAGCCACATCGACGAGGTCGCGGCAAAGTACGACCTCAAGGTGCTCGATAAGCTCCCGCTTGACCCGCAGATCGCCTCCCTGTGCGATCGCGGTGCCATCGAGCTCATGGGTGACGGCCTTCTCGATAACGCCGCTGACGCCGTAGAAGCCGCACATCGCGCGTAAAGTGTCATTGACATTTTCATTTTATTAAAATAAGGTAGTTCAAAGATAAACCGTTAAATGTTTATCGGAGGGCGACCCGTTCACACGAAACAGAAAGCCGGATAAAATGCGGGCTGCAATGCCTGTATTTATCCGGCTTTTATTATTTATTTCACGTTTTGAAGGCGTAAGTTATGCGCGAAATGCGTGAGACCGCAAAAGTGTGAAGCTTTTTGAAATTTTTGAAAAAACAATTGACATTGAAATGAAAACCAGATAAGATAAGAGTATGTCTAAAAACAAGTTTTGTCTTTTCAGATATACCTCATATAATACAGAGAAAATATAAAAGCGATGACGAAGACAGTGCGGGCTTTCCCGTTTCAGAGAGTCGGCGGCGGGTGTAAGCCGATACGAAAAGCCCTGTCACAATCCCTTCCGAGCTGAAAGCCCCAAAGTGAACCCGAGTAGGGCTTTCCGCGCCATGCTGCGTCAGTGCATAGGGCTTCATGGGAGCCCGTGAGTGGCCTTTTCAGGCAATTTGAGTGGTACCGCGGATCAACTCCGTCTCAAAGCGATTTGAGACGGAGTTTTTTGCATGAAAAACACCAAAACTATTGATATAGCCATACCAAAACGAAAGGAATGAAGAAATTGGCAAACGAAGCACAAACCCCCGTAACGGAAAAAACAGACCTGAAAGCACAGCTCGCAGAGGTGGCGGAGCGCATTCGCACCATGCGCGAGATCATCGGCCTTTCCGAAGAAGAAATGGCGCAGCGCACCGGCGTCACGCTGGAGGAATACCGCGGCTTTGAAAGCGGCGAGCATGATTTCAGCTTCACGTTTATTTTTAAATGTGCAGAGCGCTTCGGTATCGACCCCACCGACCTCATCAAGGGCACAAGCCCGCGTCTTTCCACATATACCGTCACCCGCCGCGGCGAGGGCCTGCCCATTACGCGCCGTCAGGGCTTTAAGTATTTAAATCTTGCCCCGCTCTTTAAGGGCAAAACGGCAGAGCCCTTTTTTGTCACCATGCCGTATAACGAGGCGGAGCAGAAGGTTGCGATCAAGCTTTCCACCCATCAGGGGCAGGAAATGGACATCGTCATCAAGGGCAAGATGCGCGTGCAGATCGGCTCGCACATCGAAGAACTCGGCGAGGGGGATTCCATTTACTACAACAGCGGCACGCCCCACGGTATGATCGCCGTCGGCGGCGAGGAATGTACCCTCTACGCCGTCGTCATGCGCCCGCAGAAGGAGAAAAAGCCCGAAAAGGACACGTTCGAGGCGCTCATCAAGGCCAAACAGGACCGTGCCGACCGCGAAACGGTCGCAAGCCCGTTTGTGCACACCGAGCTTGACGAAAACGGCATCTTAAAATCCATCGATTTCATGAACGAGGAAAAGTTTAACTTCGCGTTCGACATCGTCGATAAAATGGCGGAAAAAGAGCCGGATAAGCTTGCGATGCTCTGGGTCTCCAAGCACCACGAGGAAAAGCGCTTCACATTTAATGATATGAAGCGCATGTCGAATAAGACAGCAAACTACTTCAAGTCCCTCGGCATTAAGCGCGGCGATAGAGTCATGCTCATCTTAAAGCGCCACTACCAGTTCTGGTTCGCCATTTTGGCGCTGCATAAACTCGGCGCCGTCGTCATCCCGGCGACGAACCTTTTAATGGAGCACGACCTCGATTACCGCTTCAAGGCCGCAGGCGTGCGCGCGCTCGTCTGCACGCCGGACGGTCAGGTCGCAGATGAAGCCCTGCGCGCCGCCAAAAACTGCGGCACCGTCGAATTTTTGATGATGGCAAACGGCGCACGCGAGGGCTGGCTCGATTTCGACGCCGAGGTTGAAAAGCAGAGCGACGTGTTTGAGCGTACAGAGGACGCCGCCTGCGGCAGCGACCCCATGCTCATGTTCTTCACCTCCGGCACCACGGGCTACCCGAAGATCGCGGAGCACAACTATAAATACGCGCTCGGACACTACATCACTGCCAAATACTGGCACAACGTCAACCCGGAGGGGCTGCACTTCACCATTTCGGATACCGGCTGGGGCAAGGCGCTGTGGGGCAAGCTCTACGGCCAGTGGATGTGTGAAGCGCCCATTTTTACCTATGATTTTGATAAGTTCGATGCACACGACATCTTACCTATGTTCAAGCAGTACAACATCACCACGTTCTGCGCGCCGCCCACTATGTACCGCTTCTTCATTAAGGAAGATCTCTCCAAATATGACCTTTCCTCCATCGAGTACAGCACCACGGCAGGCGAAGCCCTGAACCCCGAGGTCTACGAGCAATGGAAGCGCGCCACCGGCCTTTCCATTTATGAGGGCTTCGGCCAGACGGAGACCACGCTTTCCATTTACAACCCGGTCGGCTCCGTGCCAAAAAGCGGCTCCATGGGCATCCCGAGCCCGCTTTACGATGTCGACCTCATTCTGCCGGACGGCACGCCTGCGCCGGTCGGCGAAACGGGCGAGATCGTCATCCGTACAGATAAGCACACGCCCTGCGGCCTCTTCATGGGCTATTACCGCGACGAAGAGAAGACCCGCGAAGCGTGGAGCGGCGGCGTATATCACACCGGCGACACCGCATGGCGCGATGAAGACGGCTACTTCTTCTATGTCGGCAGAACAGACGATGTCATCAAGTCGTCCGGTTACCGCATCGGGCCGTTCGAGATCGAATCTGTCATCATGGAGCTGCCGTATGTGCTCGAATGTGCCGTCACCAGCGCTCCGGACCCCATTCGCGGGCAGGTCGTCAAGGCGTCCATCGTGCTCACAAAGGGCACGCAGGGCACAGAAGCGCTGAAAAAAGAGATTCAGACCTACGTCAAGACGAACACCGCACCGTACAAATACCCGCGTATCGTTGAGTTCCGCGATGAGCTGCCGAAGACCATCAGCGGCAAAATCCGCCGCGTAGAGCTCAAGGGCTGATTTTAAACCGAATAGACACATAAGCGCCGCTGTACGACTTTTTCCCGTATGGCGGCGTTTTTTCTATGTTTGTGTGTTCTAAATTCAAATTTTGTTCACCGTTTTTCCCCCGTATTTGCGTATAATGTTTATGAATAAATTTGTGCGTAAAGGGTGAGAGAAATGGATAAAAATTTGGAATACGAACCGGTACGCGGCGCGCACATTTTAATGATCGTCAATCCCGTTTCCGGCCGCATCAGCGGCGAGCATACCGCTGATAAGCTTGAAGTATGGCTGAAGGAAAACGGTGCCGCCGTTGACCGCTTTGAAACGACCGAAACGGAAAACGGAAGCGGCTACACCGCAAAGCTCGCAGAAAACGACTATGCCCGCGTCGTCGTGCTCGGCGGCGACGGCACATTAAACGCCGTCTTAAACGGCATGCTGCACCGCGCGCTGCGCACGCCCATCACATATCTGCCCGCCGGTACCACAAACGATTTTGCCCAGACGCTCGGCATTCAAAAGCATCTTTTAGATCCCTATAAGAGCTTTACGGAAACAGAAGACCGCCTCATAGATGCCGGCAAATTCGGCGACGGCTATTTTTCCTATGTCGCGTCGTTCGGCTTATTTACAAAGTGCTCCTACGCCACGCCGCGCACCATGAAGCGCCTTTTGGGCCACTTCGCGTATGTCTTAGAGGGCATGAAGGACCTCCACGCGCTCGACGCCACGCCCCTCACCGTCACGGCAGACGGCAAATTTTTTGAGGGCGCGTACATTTTCGGCGCGTTCAGCAACTCGCTTTCCATCGGCGGCATGCTGAAATACGATGAAAACAGCGTCGATATGAACGACGGCAAGCTCGAAATGCTTCTCATTCGCAAGCCGGAAACGCTCCCTGACCTGCACCGCCTCATTCTGGCGCTCAAAAACAACGATTTTTCGGACAAGCACATCGATTTCGCTTCCGCGAGTACGTTCCGCCTGCATGCCGCAGCGGGCTTTGATTGGTCAATCGACGGCGAATACGCCGCAGGCGGCATCGATACCGTCATCCGCTGTGTCAAGGATGCCGTGTGCATCGCCGCGCCGCGTGTCGAAAACGGTTGATTTTTCCTGCAAAACGTGTATAATAGCAAAAGCGATACTGCCTGCGGACTGGAAGAAGGCCGGGCAGTAAGCCTATCCTATTCACCATATTTTCGGAATGCCTTTTTAGGTACGCGCGCTGCGCGGGAAAGGAGGTGCGGCCTGTATGGCCTCATCTTTTGAAATCAAATCCACCAGACCTTCGGTGGGTGAAACCATCGTCACCATCGTTCGGGATCACATTGATTACCGAAAACAGATCTTTAAGCTTGCGGGCTCCGACCTGCGCCGCACATACCGTGCATCCGCACTCGGTTGGTCTTGGGCCATCATCAAGCCGCTTGTCACGATTTTCGTTTACTGGTTTGCATTTGCCATCGGCCTGCGCCGCGGCGGCGATATTGAGGGCTACCCGTTCGTGCTGTGGCTCATCAGCGGCATCGTGCCGTGGTTTTATATGAGCGAAATGCTCACGCTTGGCACCGAGTGTATTTTGCGAAACCGCTATCTCGTCACCAAGATGAAATACCCGGTCTCCACCATTCCGACGTTTACCAGCATCTCCAAATTCTCTGTGCACCTCATCTTGATGATGATCACCATCCTCATCTTCGTTATCACCGGCAACGAATTGACCATCTACCTTGTGCAGCTGCCGTTTTACATGCTGTGCAATTTCCTGTTCTTCACCGGCTGGGCTATGTTTGCCGCGCCCATCGCCGCCATCAGCACCGATTTCTCAAACCTCGTCAAATCGTTCGTTACAGCGGTGTTCTGGCTTTCCGGCGTGCTTTTCCAGGTCGATACCATGCACAAGGGCCTCGCACATAAGCTTTTGATGCTGAATCCCGTCACGTTCCTGTGCAACGGCTACCGCAACTGCTTCATTTACCACACGTGGTTCTTTGACCAGCCGAAGCGCCTTTTGTATTTCGCCGTCTGGCTCGTCGTCATTTACGCACTCGGCATCTGGAGCTACCGCCGCACCCGCAGCGAAATGGCGGACGTACTGTAAGGAGGGCAAAAGCATGAGCGAACAAAACAACATTGCCGTCCGTTTTAAAAATGTCTGCAAAACGTACAGACTGTATACAAGCAGCCGCCGTCGCCTTTTGGGGCTGTTTTTCAAAAGCGTGCCGCACAAAACAAAGCACGCCGTCGTCGATATGAACCTCACCGTCGAGCGCGGCGAAGCCGTCGCCATTTTAGGACGCAACGGCGCGGGCAAATCCACCATGCTTAAAATGATCACCGGCGTCACGTTCCCCACAAGCGGCGAAATTTACGTCAACGGCATCGTCAGCGCGCTTCTGGAGCTCACAAGCGGCTTTGACCAGGAATTTACCGGCCGCGAAAACATTTACCTCAAGGGCCGCATTTTGGGCCTTAACGATGAAGACATCGCAAAGCTCGAGCCTGCCATCATTGATTTTGCGGAGCTCGAAGAATACATTGACCAGCCTGTGCGCACGTACTCCAGCGGTATGAAAGCGCGCCTCGGCTTTTCCATCTGCGTCAACATCAACCCGGAAATCCTCATCGTCGATGAGGCGCTGTCCGTCGGCGACCGCGCGTTCCGCGATAAGTGCACCAAAAAGGTGAAGGAGATCATGCAGGGCGACATCACGCTTCTGTTCGTCACCCATTCGCCGGAGATTGCCAAAGCGTTCTGCACCCGCGGTGTCGTGATGAAAAACGGAAAGATCGTGTTTGACGGCACCATCGATGAAGCCATCGACTACTACGCCACAAAATACTAAACTTCCCCTTCGATTTTAAAACCGGAAAGGAAATTTACCATGAGAAAACCCAAAAAGCTTACGGCGCTCCTGCTCGCGCTCACACTGCTTTTCGCCTGCGCCGCCTGCGGCAGCGGAAACAGCACAACAGACAGCGGCAAAACCATCTCGGGCACGCTGCCGGAGATTATAGACCGCCTGTATGACACCGTAGATGTCGATGACGAGCAGCGCGATTTTCTCAAAAACAGCGTCGGCACGGTCGAGATTCCGAAAGACCAGTCTGCGTACTACTTCGGCGTCGAAAACCTCGATTTTGAAGAAGCCGTCGCGAGCGAGCCGTTCGTCAACGCCATCGCGTTTTCCGTTTGCCTCATGCGTGTCAGGGACGGTACCGACATCGACGAGCTGAAAGCGGAGATCCGCCGCAGCGCGAACCCCGCCAAGTGGATCTGCGTGGATGTCAACCCGAACGACGTGCGCGTGGAAAGCGTCGGCGACCTTGTCCTGCTCATCATGGCGGACGATTCCGAAAAATACAGCGAAGCATTCTACGTCCTCGCCGAGTAAAAAGCAAAACTTGACGAAAACGTCAAAAATCGCTATGATGAATATAAACGCGGCGTGATGCCGTGTGACGAAAGGAAGTTATATCATGCTGAAGAAAATCGATACAAAGAAGGCCCCCGCAGCCATCGGCCCGTATTCGCAGGCCATCGTTTGCGGCAATATGCTCTTCACCTCCGGTCAGATTCCGATCGACCCCGCAACGGGTGACATCCACGGTGCAGACATCACCGAGCAGGCAGAGCAGGTCATGAAGAACCTCGCCGCCGTCCTCGAAGAAGCCGGTACCACGTTTGAAAACGCCGTGAAGACCACCTGTTTCCTCGCCGATATGGGCGATTTCGCCGCGTTCAACGCCGTCTACGGCAAGTATTTCACCGAAAAGCCGGCACGCTCCTGCGTTGCCGTCAAGACCCTGCCGAAGAACGTCCTCGTCGAAGTGGAAGTCATCGCAGCGCTTTAATTTCCGCAAACCAAAAGGCATACGGTAAGCGAAAAACGCTTTGCCGTATGCCTTTTTGCATATAAAAAGCGCCGTACGGGTTCCCGTACAGCGCCGAAAAATCACTTTTTCTTGCTCGTTTTAAACTTCAGGAACAGCGGCTTTTTACCCTGTTCCTTTTTCTTTGCCGCGCGTTCCAAAACGGGGGCGCACAGCGGGCGGCCCTTAGAATACCCCGACGCGTAGTGAGAGTTTTCCAGATATGGGTATTTGCCCGGTTCTAAATCAGCATTTGAAAGCCCGCGCGCCGCAAGGCGGTTCGTTGTCACGCGGCGCATCACCGTGTATAGAACCGCTGCAATCGGTGTGCCGAGAATAATGCCCAAAATGCCGAACAAATTGCTGAAGATCGTCACGGCGGTCATCACCCACACGCCCGGCAGACCAATGGTCGAGCCCACGACCTTCGGGTAAATGAGGTTGCCCTCAAACTGCTGAAGGCAGATGAAGAAGATGACGAACCATACAGCATCCATGGGGTTTACGATCAGCAGCAAAAACGCGCCGATGCCGCAGCCGATGTACGCGCCGAGAATCGGTATCAACGCAGTGATCGTCACAATGCACGAGATGAGCAGCGCGTAGTCAAACCCGATAAGCGACATGCAGATGAAGCACAGGCAGCCTAAAATGACACACTCCGTCAGCTGGCCGCGCACAAAGGAAGAAAACACGTTGTTCGAGGTTACCGCAATGTCTGCCAGCGTTGCCACCACCTTTTTCGGCAGCAGGGAATAGGAGACACGCTTTAAGGAAAGCAGCAGGCTCTCCTTGCTCGTCAGGAAGTACGCGGAGAAGATAACGGAGAGCACAAACGTGAAAATGCCGCTCGCCACATTCACGGTCACGTTCACAAGCGAGCTGAAAAAGTTCGTCGTAAACTCCGTTGCGCCCGATAAAATCGAAGACCAGTTGAAGTTATTCAACGAATCCACCATCGTGGAAAAATCGAAGTCAAACTGCTTGGAAAGCTCGTCAGTCCATTTGGCAATCTGGTCTGCATACACCGGAATATTCACGCGCGCCGTCTCGCCGATGAGTTCCAAAGACTTGAAAATCTCCGGCACGACATACAGCGTAATGGCGAGGAGGATGAGCACGATCACCGCATAGGAAAGCGCCACGCATACCGGGCGCTTCAGCTTTTTCCACACCTTGTTGTCACTGCGTGTGAGCTTTCCGAACACCGTGTTCTCAAACAGATTCAAAAACACATTTAAAATGTACGCGATAAAAAGGCCCAGAATAAACGAGCTCACCGCGTTAAAGAGCACGCCGCCCACCTTCGAGACCGCATCGAACTTGAACAGTACGAAAATCAGCCCCACCGCAAAGGCGGCAATGGCAATGCCGGGCTTTACATAGTCCCACGGGGTGTATTCCCGCATCGGTTTCTTTTCTGCAGAATGGTTTTCTTTTTCCACAATGACCCTCCGGTTTCCAATACACATTAAGGCGATACCGCAGGCTTCGCCCTAAAAATGACCCGCCGCACACGGAAATGCGCGCGGCGGGTGCTCAGAGTTTTTTATTTAAGAATTAAAATCAGAACGTTGCCTTTGCGCCGGTCTCAAATGCCTTGTAAGCACCGTCCATCAAACGGGTCAGCATCACAGCCTCGTCAATCGTGAACGGAGACGGCTTGCCGTTTACAACAGCATCGATCCACTGGTCGATCGGCAGCGGCTCCTTTTCCGGCAGCTCAAGGTCTACCCACTTGCCTTCGGTCGCCTTGCCGCCCCACTGTACGCTGTCGCCGTGTACCATCACAGCGCCGTCCGTGCCGCTCACTTCCAGCGTGTACGGGTTGCACTCGGAGACAAAGCCGGTCTCGGAAACGCCGATCTTGCCGTCTGCAAACTCGATGACGGAGACCGCATTGTCCTCAACGCCGCGGTTCGTCACCTGCGTGAACGTGGAGGTAATGGATTTCGGCTCTCCCAGCAGCCAGTAAAGCGTGTACATCGGGTGTGAGCCAAGGTCTATCATTGCGCCGCCGCCGCACTGTGCTTTATCGTAGAAATGCGGGGGAAGCCAGTTTGCGGAGCTGCCGTTGTGTACGTTGCGCACGCGTGCGTAGGTCACACGGCCCAGTTTGCCGCTGTCCATCAAAGCTTTTACCGCGCGCAGCGTCGGGAACGTGCGGTGCGGATAAGAGATCGTAAATACCTTGCCGGAAGCCTTCACAGCCTCGGCGACCTTCTCTGCGTCCTTGGGGTCGATAGTGAGCACCTTCTCGGTGAAGATGTTCTTCTTCGCCGCCGTCACCTTCATCATGATCTCCGGGTGGTCGCAGGTCGCAGTGCAGATGACCACGCTGTCAATGCTCTCGTCGCCAAGTACAGCGTCGAGGTCTGCGTTGAACGGCAGGTTCATTTCATCGGCGAACTTCTTGCCGCGCTCTGCGTCGTTGTCCCAAACGACGGCGACTTCCGCATTCGGGTTGTTCAGTACACCCGTGGTGTACTCTTTGGTGTGGACGTGCCAGGTGCCTAAAATTGCAACTTTCATGGTTTTCAAACTCCTTGCCCTAATCAGGTCTTTTGTTTAAACTGCTTGTGGCAGCGCTGGCAGGTGACAAGAATTTTACCGCGTCCGCGCGGTGCGCGCAGCTGCTGGCGACAGCCCGGACAGCGGAAGTATTTGTACTGCTTGCGCTCGCGAAAAGCCGTTTTCTTAATTCTAAACCATTTTTGCACCGGTGTCCATACCTTTAAGAAAGAATAATATTCTTTTTGCCGCGCGGGGATGTTGCGCGAGAACATACGGAACAGCGCATAGATATAAAGCGCGTAAGAAATAATTGCGAGCGGCCAGAACCAGAAAATGCGCGAAAGGAACATCACGATGATACCGAGGATCATCAAAACAAGGTTCAGTTCGTCCGTGCCGTACCGGCCGTACATAAATCTTCTCAATTTTTCAAGAAACAAATAAAAACACTTCCTTAGAAATGAGGGTATAGAGATAAGGTTAAAAATAAAATTTCACAGTTAAAAGTATAATGCGCGGAAAACTTTTTTTCAAGAAAACCGAGACTTCTTTCACACTAAGTTTACACTTTGTTCTTAGGGTAACACTAAGGTAACAAATTGTGCATAAATCTCTGCGGTTTCAGAAGCAGAACATCACAGGACACAAGCGGACATCTTTTTCAAAACGCGCTTTTTCCGGTATTTACCGCTTGACAAATCAGAACGCATGTTCTATAATAAGGACATAGAGAACGCATGTTCGCAACGCGTCAAAAGGAGGCAAAAGCCGTGGATCGGGTCATTCTGCACATCGATATGAATAACTTTTATGCCTCTGTGGAGACGCTTTATGACCCGTCGCTGAAAGATATTCCCATGGCGGTCGGCGGCGATAAAGAGCGTCGCCACGGCATCGTCCTCGCAAAAAATATGCTCGCGAAGGCTAAAGGCGTCAAAACGGCGGAAGCCCTGTGGGAAGCGGAACGCAAATGTCCCGGCATCAAGTTCGTCCCGCCGCATTTTGAGCGCTACGCAAAGTATTCGCGCCTTGCAAAGGAGATCTACATGCAGTACACCGACATGGTGGAAAGCTTCGGCTTAGACGAGTGCTGGCTCGACGTGACCGGCAGCCGCCGTTTGTTCGGCAGCGGCCGCGAGATTGCGGAGGAAATTCGCGCGCGCGTCAAAGATGAGCTCGGGCTCACGGTGTCAATCGGCGTGTCGTTCAACAAAATTTTCGCAAAGCTCGGCAGCGACTATAAAAAGCCGGATGCCGTAACGGAGTTCACGCGCGAGAATTTTAAAGAGCTCGTGTGGCCGCTTCCGGCGGCAGACCTGCTGTTCGTCGGCAAATCGACGCAGGAAGCGCTCAGAAAATACGGCATCTACACCATCGGCGACGCCGCAAAAGCCGACCGGAAGCTGTTAAAAAGGCTATTCGGCAAGGCGGGCGAGCAATTAAGTATGTACGCAAACGGTGAAGACAGGTCGCCCGTGCGCCGTGTGAACGAGCACGAGGAGGTCAAAAGCATCGGCAACAGCACCACCGCCGTGCACGACCTAAAAGACGACGGCGAAATTCGCGCAGAGCTCTACATGCTCTCCGAAAGCGTCGCACAAAGACTGCGCGAAAAGGGCTTATGCGGCTACAACGTGCAGCTTTCCGTGCGCAAATATAACCTCGAGACCTACCAGCGCCAAAAGATGCTGGAGACCGCCGTGGCGGATTCCAAAAGCATTTTCGACGCAGCCTACGGCCTTTTCCGCACCCACCACACGGGAGAATCCATCCGCAGCATCGGTGTGCGCGTGTCGTCGCTCGTGCCGCTCGGCATGTCGCAGTGCTCGCTGTTTGAAGATGCCGCGCGCGGACAAAAGGCCCAAAAGCTCGAAACGACGGTCGATTTTCTGCGCTGCAAATACGGTGGCGACATCATTGATCGCGGCATCAAGGTGATGCACAAAGACCTCTTTCAGTCCGCCGCGGAAAATCGCCGCACACACGTCGAAAACCCGTTCAAGGGCGTCGCGCTTTAAGATAGGGAGAACAGCATGAACACACAAATGGACACCATGGAAAAGCTGCGCATTTTAACGGATGCCGCAAAATATGACGCGGCGTGCACCTCAAGCGGCGTAAACCGCGCAGGCGTAAAGGGGCAGCTCGGCTCTGCCGCCGCGTGCGGCATCTGCCACAGCTTTGCAAGTGACGGCCGGTGCATCTCCCTTTTAAAGGTGCTAATGACGAACATATGTGCTTATGACTGCACGTATTGTCTCAACCGCCGCTCAAACGACACGCCCCGCGCGACGTTTCGCCCGCAGGAGCTGGCGGATCTGACCATCAGCTTTTACCGTCGCAATTATATTGAAGGGCTGTTTTTAAGCTCCGCCGTGTTCGACTCGCCGGACATCACCTGCGAAAGAATGCTCGAAACATTGCATATTCTGCGTAACGAGTATCACTTCAACGGTTACATTCACGTCAAAGCCATTCCCGGCGCGGACGAGACACTTTTGCAGCAGCTCGGCCTGCTTGCCGACCGCATGAGCGTCAATATCGAGCTGCCGTCAAACGACAGTCTAAAGCGCCTTGCGCCGCAGAAAACGAAGGAAAACATCCTGCTGCCTATGTCGCGCATTCGCGACGGCATCAAGGAAAACGCGCACGATCTCATACGGTATAAAAATGCGCCGCGCTTCGTACCGGGTGGGCAGTCAACGCAAATGATCATCGGCGCAACGCCGGAAAACGACCGACGTATTTTGCAGCTGAGCGAAGGACTTTACCGCAAGTATTCTTTAAAACGCGTGTTTTACTCTGCGTATATACCGGTCGTGCAGGACAGAAATCTGCCCGCGCTCGACACCGCGCCGCCGCTTCTGCGCGAGCACAGGCTCTATCAGGCCGATTGGCTTTTGCGGTTTTACGGCTTCACGGCGGACGAATTATTGAGCGAAAAAACGCCCGACCTCGACCCTATGTTAGACCCGAAGTGCAGTTGGGCGGTGCGCCACCCGGAGGAATTCCCCGTGGAGGTGAACCGCGCGCCGTATGAGAAATTATTGCGCGTGCCGGGCATCGGCGTGGTGAGTGCAAAGCGCATCATCCGCGCCAGACGGCAAGCAAAGCTCGACCACGAGGGGCTGAAAAAGCTCGGTGTCGTCTTAAAGCGTGCTTCGTATTTTATCACCTGCAACGGCAAAATGCAGTGCCGTTTGCGCACAGACGAACCGGCGGTTTTGGCGGGCATTCTGCGCGACCGCGGGCTGCCGCAAGGCGGCATACAGTCCGAAATTCCCGAGCAGCTTTCATTATTCAACCCCACAAAGGAGGACGCGGTAAAATGTCTGACCGGACAACTGTAATGTATGACTACGACGGCACATATAACGGCTTTCTTTCCTGTGTGTTCGAGAGCTTTGCGGAAAAAGAAACACCTGCCGCGATTTTGCCCGTTGATGAAGCCGACCAGACGTGTTTATTCGGCGCGAAGTATATCGAGACCGACCTGCGCCGTGCCGAGCGTGTGCGCGTGTCGATTCCGAAAAAAATGGGCATGGAGGCGCAGGATCTTTTGGAGCGCGCGTTTTTTACCTGTATGCCCGAAAAGGAACTGCGTATGCTGGAATTCATGCGGTTGGGGTACAAGGTCGGGCGCGGCGTGTGCGGGCGACTGACCGAGCCTGCCGTCGATAAGATCACGAAAGCGGTGCAGTTCCTTGAGCGGGAAGCGCACTTGTACCTCGGTTTTCTGCGCTTTGCGGAGTACGGCGACGTTCTTATCGCGCAGATTGAGCCGAAGAACAGCGTTTTACCCGTTATCGCGCCGCATTTTATCAACCGTTTTTCCGGTGAAGATTTCATGATCTTCGACCGCACGCATAAGCTTGCTTTATTATATAAAGACGGCGCGACGGAATTTTTGCAGGCAGAGCACATCGAGCTGCCGCCGGAATCGCCGGAGGAGGAGAAATTCCGCGCCATGTGGCGCACGTTCTACGACACCGTGGGCATTGAGGGCAGACGGAACGACCTGTGCCGCCGCACCCACATGCCAAAGCGCTACTGGAACCGTATGACGGAGATGCGGGATAAGGTTTGAGATAAAATGAGAATGAAAAAGGACGGCTTCCGGGGAAGCTGTCCTTTTGAAGTTTTACTAAAATTACGTTCGCGGGGTTTGGCAGACGATGTCCACAAAAAGGCGGCCGTCGGGGAGAAAGCTGACGCCGAGTGACGCGTCGCAATTTTCGGATACCGACCAGTATTCGTTGTAGACCTCGCCGGAGCCGACGGCGTCGGTGCTCAGGCGGTCGAGGTGCGTGGAGATGCGGTTTTCAAGGCCGGGGTAAGTGGTCGGCTCGCCGTACTGCGGTGAACGTGCGTCAATCCCCAAGCGTAATAAACTGCGTATGCTCCGGCAGGTTTTGAACTTCGGTTTTCAAAAATGCCGGTCTTAAATCAATATACGGCAGCTCTTCAAACGGGAACCACGCGAAGTGGACGCTCGGTTCATTCGGGCTATCGAAACGGTCGCCGCGGGTGATGAGATCGGTGCCGGAAGCGTCTACGGTGAAGTAGGTGCAAAGCTCGTGGTAACGCTGCTTTTTGCCTGTAGGGGTGAAGAAGCTTTGGGCAATCCACACGGCGCGCTCCGGCGCGACGGTGACACCCAGCTCTTCTTTTAACTCGCGCGTGAGGGCGTCCTCGGCCTTTTCACGCATGGTGACGCGGCCGCCGGGGAGGTAGTAGTGCTCTGCGCTGTCGTCTTTTGTGACGAGCAGCTTGCCGTTCTGCACGATGATGGCGGCGGTGCGGAAGTTGAACACGCCTTTATCCGTGGAGAATGAGATGTTCGGGTTATACGAGGCGAATTCCTTTGCGAGCCTTACGGCAAGCGCGACGATGTTCTCGTTCGCGCGGGATTTATCGAATGTGCGGCAGCTTTCGCGCATGCGGCGCAGACGCTCTTTATGCTCGATGAGCGAGGACACGACAGCGGAGAAATTCTCTTTTGTGACGCGCACGCCCATATCGTGCGTTTGCAGGAAGTTGGCGTTATCTTCTTCCTGACCGGGAATGGCGTCGAACACGGCGAGCGGCAGGTTGCATGCGAGCGCTTCCGAGACGGTGAGGCCGCCCGGCTTTGTGATGATGAGGTCGGACGCGTGCATAAAGCGCTCTACTTCCGTTGTGAACTGGATAAGCTTTGTCTTTTTCGACGAGTTCGGAATTTCGCTTTCAAAGAGCTTATAGAGCTTTTTGTTATTGCCCGTGATGATGATGATCTGTAAATCGAGCGGGGAGGAGCACAGGCCGCGGTAGAGGTCTACAATGTTGGAGACGCCCATGCTGCCGGCCATGAAGAGCACGGTGGGCACTTCCGGCTCGAGGTCCATTTCGGTGAGGAGCTTCGCCTGGTCTTCCTTGTCGAAGAAGACGTCGTGTACCGGGATGCCGTAGGGGTAGATATGCTCTTTCGGAATGCCGAGACGGCGCAGGTCGTTCACCATGTCATCGCAGGCGACGACGTAGGCATCGACATTCGGGGCAATCCACGCCTTGTGCACGCCGTAGTCTGTCATGAGGCAGATAAGCGGGCAGGTGATGCGGCGGCGCTCCTTTAAACCGGAGATCATCTCTGTTGCGAACGGGTGCACGCTGATGATGACGTCCGGCGCGACCTCCGCTAAACGCGGATAGAGCTGGAGCGCCAGAAGCTCCGTTGTGCGGGGGACGAAATCCGCAAGGGGATTATCTTTATTTGTCGTTTTGTAGAGGCGGCCGAAGAGAGACGGGGTCTTCTTTGCCATAAAGAGGTAGCTGTCGCAAATGGTTTTGTCGAGCAGCTTGCCGATGCTTTTTAAGAAGTCCATTTGAATGACTTCATGGGTGGTGGTTTCGCGTATGTATTTTTCAAGTGCCGCAGCCGCGCGCAGGTGGCCGCCGCCGGTGGCACAGGTGAGAATCAAAATGCGCATGATACCGCTCCTTTTCAATAGCCTTTTCATCGGGTGTGTCTGAAAAATCAAAACTTATTTTCAGATACCCCCTGTCCTTTGCTCCAGTTTATCACATTTTTTTGTGAATTTCCATATATTGTGCGGAAATTAAGAAATCAAATCCGAAAAAAGAGTGAAATTTGCGGAAAATTTGCATTTTTCTGGAGACTTTTTTGCGGCTTTGCGGTATACTTAAAGTAAACGGAGAACCTACATGCGTTCAAAAACTTTTAAGACATATTTAAACGTATGTCTTTACAAGAAAAGATGCGGCAGGTATAATATTCTCAGCCGGTATTTTGTCGGCGAAAAGGAGAGAATATCTGCAAAAAGTAAGTCGGTACGATACAGAAAAGCGGCTGTGAGAAGCTGCCGGGATTTTCAGAAAGGCGATCTCATGTATAGACATAAAACGAAAAAATATCGCGCGGCGGCGGTCGGCGCAGTTTTGGCGGCTGTCTTGATGCTGGGCTTTGCGGGCTGCGATAAGCTGCCGACATCTTCCGACTCTGCGGCGACGGCGGCGCCGACGCCTACCCCGGAGCCGGAAGACCTGACTGTGTTTGCGGAAGGTACCACGATGGACGGCATCGACATTTCCGGCATGAAGCTCGCGGAAGCCGAAAAGGTGTGCAGAGCAGCGGCGTTAAAGCCGTATGCGAATATTAACGTCACGGTGAAAAGCGGCGACACCGAAATGACCGCCAAGGGCAGCGAGCTGACCGTTGTGGATACGCTGGATATTACGCTGACGCGGCTTTTGAAATCGAGAAAAGCGGGCGACTACGAAATGACGTACTGCCTGACGCTCAAGAATTTTGAAAATGAATTAAAGCAAAGACTCGGCGATTTCGTCGTGCAGGCTAAGGACGCGACCGTGGGCTCTTATGACTTTGACGCGGGCGACTTTGTGTTTGAGGACGCCGTGAACGGCAAAAAGCTGGACGTTTACGGAACGCTTGCCGCCGTGAAGGCGCAGTTCCTTAAGAAGACGAGCGGCGAAGTAGAGGCTGCTTTGCAGGAGACCGCGGCGAAAGTGACCGTGGACGACCTGAGAAAAGATTTCGGCATGATCTCCTCGTTTGAGACGGTCTCGACGAATACGGAAAACGGCAACCACAACATGGGTCTGGCGCTTTCCCGCGTGAACGGCACGGTTTTGAACCCGGGCGACACATTCTCTTATGAAAACATCGTGGGCGATTCCACAAACGCTTCCACGGGCTTTTTGCCGGCGGGCGGCCTTTCCGGCGGCGCGCTGGTGCAGATGTACGGCGGCGGCATTTGTCAGGCTTCTTCAACGATCTACGGCGCTGCGCTGCGTGCGGGCATGACAATCACGCTGCGCGACTGCCATTCTTCACCGTCTACGTACGTGCCGATCGGTCTGGACGCGACGGTGAGTTACGGCGAGATCGACTTCCAGTTCCGAAATGATCTTGACACCCCGGTGTACATTATGAGTTGGATGGACGGTGTGACGCTGCATGTGCAGTTCTACGGCAAGCACCCGAAAGAGTGGGACACGATCAATGTGTATTCCCAGACGACGAGCGAGATCCCGCCGCTGAGCACTGTGAAATACGTGGTGGACCAGAACCTTAAAAAGGGCGAAAAGGTGCTTTCCACAAGCGGCAACTGGGGCTATGAGGCGAGCGCTTGGCGCGATTTTGTGAAGGACGGAGAGGTCATCCGCACCGAGACGCTGCCTTCCTCCTACTACGGCCCAAGCGGCACCATTTACCGCATCGGCCCGGGCACGGAGACGTCTTCCCCGAGCCCGACACCTACGGCAACCCCAACGGCAGTGCCCACTGCGACCCCTGCGCCGACGGCTGCCCCGACTGCGGCGCCTACGCCGGAGCCGACCCCTGCGCCGACCGCAGAACCGACTGCGGCTCCCACAGAGGAGCCCACACCGGAGCCTGTGACGGCGGCCGAAACCGGCGAATGAGAATAAAAACAGTTTCCCCCTGCTCTTTTTTCGGCAGGGGGAATTTGTGCAAGTGAATATAATTGTGTCACCTCCGGTGACACTTGAGAGGAGCTTATTTGTGAGCATAAAAATAGACGGAATGGTGCGCGTAGCGGCGGCTACACCGCACGTGAAGGTGGCGGACTGCCCGTACAACAAAAACGAGATGGCGAAGATGATCCGCGAGGCGGCCGCAAACGGCGCTTCGGTCATCGCGTTTCCGGAGCTTGCGATGACGGGCTACACCTGCGGCGACCTGTTTAAGGACAGAAAGCTGATGGAAAGCGCGAAGACGTGCCTGTTTGACCTCATCGAAGAGACGGAAGACCTCGATATTCTGTGCGCGGTGGGTATGCCGATCCCGTCCGGCGGGGCGCTGTATAACTGCGCGGCGGTGTTCAGTCGCGGTGTTTTGCTGGGCCTGCCGGCAAAGCAGCATATTCCGAATTACTCCGAATTTTACGAGCTGCGCCATTTTTCCCCCGCGCCGGAAAGCGGCATGCTGCGCTATGCGGGCGACTGGTACGGCTGCCGTGACGTGGTGTTTGAGCTTGCGCCGGACGTGACCGTGGGCGTGGAAATCTGCGAGGATGTTTGGGTGGCAGACCCGCCGAGCGTGACGCTTGCAAAGGGCGGCGCGACCGTTTTATTAAATCTTTCGTGCAGCGATGAAATTATCGGTAAGGCGCAGTACCGCCGCGACATGCTGCGCATGCACTCCGGTCGTCTGCTTGCAGCGTATGTGTACGCGGACAGCGGCTTTGGCGAAAGCACGACGGACATGATCTTTGCGGGACACAATTTGATTTGCGAAAACGGCTCGTTACTGAACGAGAGCGATTTGTTTACGAACGGCATCACCTACGGCGACATCGACGTGGAGCGCCTTGTGCAGGAGCGCCGCCGCATGAATACGTGGCAGGACGAGCCTGTGTGCGACATCATCGACGCTTCGATGGACCTGCCCGAGTTTGAGACGACGCGCACGGCGTACCCGTATCCGTTTGTGCCGAAGGACGACGCCGACCTTTCCGCACGCTGCGAGACGATCCTCAAAATGCAGGCGACGGGTCTCGCGACGAGACTGAAGCACATCGGCTGTAAAACGGCGGTCATTGGGCTTTCGGGCGGTCTCGATTCCACGTTGGCGTTGCTTGTGACGGCGAACGCGTTTGATATGCTCGGCCTGCCGCGCACGGGCATCCGCACGGTATCGATGCCATGCTTCGGCACGACGGCGCGCACGAAGAGCAACGCGCAGTGCCTTGCGGAAGAGCTCAAGGTGCATTTTGATGAAATTCCGATTGCGAAGGCGGTGGAGCAGCACTTTAAAGACATTCAGCACGATCCCGAGGTGCTGGACGTGACGTATGAAAATTCGCAGGCGCGCGAGCGCACGCAGCTTTTGATGGACATTGCGAATCAGCACGGCGGCATTGTCATCGGCACGGGCGACCTTTCCGAGCTTGCGCTCGGCTGGGCGACGTACAACGGCGACCACATGTCGATGTATGCGGTGAATGCGTCTATCCCGAAGACACTGGTGCGCCACCTCGTGCGTTATGAGGCGATGCACGGCAACGACGAGCTGCGCCGCGTTTTACTTGATATTTTGGACACGCCGGTCAGCCCGGAATTATTGCCGCCGAAGGACGGCGAAATTTCACAGAAGACGGAAGACCTTGTGGGGCCGTATGAACTGCATGATTACTACTTGTATTATATGTTGCGCTTTGGATTTACTCCGCGTAAAATTTATGCGATGGCGCTGCGCTCATTTGCGGGGCAGTATGACGCCGAGACCATTAAAAAGTGGCTGAAAACGTTCTACCGCCGCTTCTTCCAACAGCAGTTTAAGCGCTCCTGCCTGCCGGACGGCCCGAAGGTGGGCTCTGTGACGCTTTCGCCGCGCGGCGATTTCCGCATGCCGAGCGACGCGTGCAATACGGTGTGGAGAGAGGAGATCGAAACACTGTGAACATTTTAGTTGCGATGGAGACGAAGCCCTATCAGCGCGTGTGGCTCGAAGAAGCCGCGCCGGGGGAGACGTTTATTTATAAAGAGGGCAAGGCGGAGCGCGAGGACGTGCAGAACGCGGATATAATCCTCGGCAACGTGAGCCCGAAGCTCATCTCGACCGGCGATAAGCTTAAATGGTTGCAGACGAACAGCGCGGGCGTGGACGGGTATATCCACGGCTGCCTGCCGAAGGAGACCGTTTTGACGAATGCAACGGGCGCGTATGGCCTTGCGATTTCGGAATACATGGTCGCGGTGTGGCTTGAACTTTTAAAAAAGCTGCATTTGTACCGCGATGTGCAGCGCACGGGCAAGTGGTGCGACCTCGGGCAGGTGCGCTCGGCGTGGAACTCGACGGTGTTGGTGCTCGGCCTCGGCGACATCGGTGGGGAATTTGCGAAGCGTGCGAAAGCGCTGGGCGCAAGGGTGATCGGCGTGCGCCGCACGGGCACGGATAAGCCCGATTTTGTGGACGAGCTCATCCACACGGATAAGCTTGACGAATATTTGCCACAGGCGGACTGCGTGGCCATCACGCTGCCGGGCACGACGGCGACAAAGGGCATGTTTGACGCAGAGCGCATGGCGAAGATGAAGGACGGCGCGATTTTATTAAACGTCGGCCGCGGGATGATCGTCGACACAGATGCGTTGTGCGCGGCGCTGGAAAACGGAAAGCTTGCGGGCGCGGGCGTGGACGTGACCGACCCGGAGCCGCTGCCCGCAGATCACCCGCTGTGGAAGATGGAAAACGCGGTCATCACACCGCATATCTCCGGCGGATACCATTTGCAGGAGACGCACGACCGCATTGTGCGTATTATGGCGGAGAATTTAAAGCGTTTTCTGGCGGGTGAGTCGCTTAGAAATGTGGTCGATTTTTCGACCGGCTACCGAAAACTGTAAGGGATAATGATGGATACGACACAAGAAATTTATTTGGACAACAGCGCGACGACGCGCGTTTCAAAAGAGGCGGCGGAAAAGGCGCTTTACATGATGACGGAATGCTACGGCAACCCCTCTTCGCTGCACAGCAAGGGCTTTGCGGCGGAAAAGGAGATGACTGCGGCGCGGGAGATCATCGCCGAGAGACTTTCGGCACAGCCGGGGGAGATTTTTTTCACGTCCGGCGGCACAGAGAGCGACAACATTGCGATTTTGGGTGCGGCGCACGCGAAAAAGCGCGCGGGCAACAAGATTGTGACGACGGCGATCGAGCATCCGGCGGTGCTCAATACGATGGCACAGCTGGAAAAAGAGGGCTTTGAGGTTGTGTATGTGCAGCCGGATGCGGACGGAAATATTCCGAAAGAGAAATTTGACGCGGCCATTGATGCGAAGACGATTTTGGTCAGCGTGATGGCGGTGAATAACGAAACAGGTGTTTTGCTGCCGCTGAAAGACATTGCAGGCATGATCAAGAGGAAAAAGGCACCGGCGCTGTTTCACACGGACGCGGTGCAGGGCTTCTGCAAAATTCCGCTCCAGCCGAAAAAGCTTGGTGTTGACCTCATCAGTGTTTCGGGCCACAAGGTGCATGCGCCGAAGGGCGTGGGTGCGCTGTACGTGAAAAGCGGCGTACGCATTTTGCCGCACAGCTTCGGCGGCGGGCAAGAGAAAAATCTGCGCCCCGGCACCGAGGGCGTGCCGCAAATTTGTGCGTTCGGCGAAGCGGTGAAGCACATGATGACGGAAAAAGAGGCGCTCACACACGTAAAAGCGGTGCAGGCGCATTTGGTTGAACGGCTGAAAGCGATGCCGGAGGTTGTTTTGAACTCGCCCGAAAACGCGCTGCCGTATATTGTGAATCTTTCGGCAGGGCGCGTGCGTGCGGAGACGATGCTGCACTTTTTGGCGGAGCGAAACATTTTTGTTTCAAGCGGTTCCGCGTGCGGCAAGGCAAAACCGAGCCACGTTCTGAGCGCGATGCAGCTGCCGAAGGAACGCGTTGAAACATCGCTGCGCATAAGCCTTTCGGCGGAAAACACAGCAGAAGAAATGGACGCGTTTGCGGACGCCTTGAAAGAGGGCCTCCAAACGCTTTCGCACGCGTAAGCGTGAGTTTATAGATGGAAAGGAATTTTGTCATGCAGGAAGTGATTCTGGTCAAGCTCGGCGAGATCGTCTTAAAGGGATTGAATCGCCGCACGTTTGAAGACCGGCTGTTAAAGAACATTCGCCGCCGCATTGCGCGCGCGGGCAACTTTGAGGTGTACTCCATGCAGTCCACCATTTACATTGAACCGAAGGACGAGGACGCGGACATTGACGAGGCCGAGGAGCGCATCTCGAAGATTTTCGGCGTCATCGGCTATGCGCGCGCTTGCGTGTGTGAAAAGGACATGGACGCCATTACAAAAATGGCGCCGGAATACCTCAATGACACACTCGCGGGCTTTAAGACGTTCAAGGTGGAATCGAAGCGTGCGGACAAGAAGTTCCCGCTCGGCTCCATGGAAATCTCCCGCGAGGTGGGCGCGGCGCTGCTGCGCGCGAACCCGCACATTTCCGTAGACGTGCATAACCCGGAGATCACGGTGCGCGTGGAAATCCGCGAGAAAGCGGCGTATATCCACGGCGAGACGAAGCCCGGCGCGGGCGGCATTCCGGTGGGCACGGGCGGCAAGGCGGCTATTCTCATCAGCGGCGGCCTCGACAGCCCGGTGGCGGCGTGGATGATGGCAAAGCGCGGCGTGGAGCTGACGGCCATTCACTTTGCGAGCCCGCCGTACACGAGCGAGCGCGCACATGAAAAGGTGGTGGCGCTGCTGAAGAAGGTCGGCGAATACGCGGGCAGAATGGACATGATCACCGTGCCGTTCACCGAAATTCAGGAGCAAATTCGAGACAACTGCCCGGAGGAGCTTGCGACTGTGATTATGCGCCGCTTTATGATGCGTGCCGCCGAGCGCATTGCACGCAAGCGCGAATGCAGCGCACTCATCACGGGTGAGAGCCTTGGGCAGGTGGCAAGCCAGACCATTCAGGCCATCGCCTGCACGGACGCCGCGGCGAACATGCCGGTTTTCCGTCCGCTTATCGGCAGCGACAAGTCGGAAATTGTGACGCTTGCGCACCGCATTGACACGTATGATATTTCCATTGAGCCGTATGAGGACTGCTGCACGGTGTTTACGCCGAAGCACCCGCGCACCCGCCCCACTTTGAATGTGGTGGAGGCTGCGGAACAGAAACTTGATGTGGAACAGCTTTTGAAAAATTGCCTTGAAAAGACGGAGATCCGTCATCTGTAAGAAAGGGGAATTTTACCATGCAGGCAGAAGTATTATCGGTAGGTACAGAGCTTTTGCTCGGCCAGACCGTGAACACGGACACAACAATCGTTGCAAAGGCGCTTTCGGCGCTCGGCATTGATCTGCTCTACGCCGCCGTAGTCGGCGACAACGTGGGCAGACTGGAAAAGGCCGTTTACGACGCGCTCGACAGAAGCGATATTCTCATCACGACGGGCGGCCTTGGGCCGACGGGCGACGACCTGACGAAAGAGACCGTGGCGGCGGCTGCGGGCAAAAAGCTCGTTTTGCACGAGCAGAGCTACCAGCATTTGCTCGATTACTTTGCAAACGGCGGCATGACCGAAAACCAGATGAAGCAGGCGATGCTGCCGGAGGGCTGCACCGCGCTGAAAAACGACAACGGTACTGCGCCCGGCTGCGCGTTCCGGACGGACAAGGGCAAGATCGTCATCATGCTGCCCGGCCCGCCTTCGGAATTGACCCCGATGCTGCACAACTATGCCGTGCCGTACCTTGAGGAATTCCAGAGCGCGGTCATCGCTTCGCACAGCGTGCATGTGTACGGCAGAGGCGAAGCGCCGGTGGCACAGATGATCGAAGACCTGATGGAGCAGAGCAACCCGACCGTGGCGCCGTATGCCAAGGAAGGCGAGATGTTCGTGCGCGTGACGGCGAAGGCCGCAACGAAAGAAGAAGCGGACGCGATGTGCGTGCCGGTGGTGGAAGAATTGAAGAAGCGCATCGGCAACTTCGTGTACGGTGTGGACGTGGAGACGCTGGAGGAGCTTGTGGTCAGTGAGCTTAAAAAGGCGGGCAAGAAGCTTGCGACGGCGGAATCCTGCACGGGCGGTATGCTTGCAAAGCGCATTACGGATATTCCGGGTTCCTCCGCCGTGTTTGAGACGGGCTGTGTGACGTATGCAAACTGCGTGAAGGAGCGTTTGCTCGGCGTACCGCACGAGACGCTTGTGACATACGGCGCAGTGAGCGAACAGACGGCGCGCGCGATGGCGGAAGGCATTGTGCGTGAGAGCGGTGCAGACATCGGCGTGGGTATCACGGGCATTGCGGGCCCGGACGGCGGCACAGAAGAAAAGCCGGTGGGCCTTGTGTACATTGCGTTGAGTGACGGCAAGAACACGTGGGTGGCAAAGCGCCAGCCGATGGGCAGACTGAAATCCCGCGAATGGCACCGCCACTGCGCGGCCTCCAAAGCACTCGATATGGTGCGCCGCTACCTTGCCGGTTTGCCGGTGGACGAGGCGTAACGCGTGCGGCGCAAATACCGCGAGCCGGAGCATATGCGGCGCGTGGCGGTCTATGAAGACGAAGAAAGTATGCAGCCGAGAAAGCGGAGAATTCTGTTCCCGGTGCTCATCACGCTGTTTTCGGTGATTTTTGTCGTTTCGGCGACGGTGCTTGTAATTGAGCTCATTGTGAACCCGTATGTGACGGATAAAAACGTAGGTGAGATTCAGAAAATCTACTCCGAAGCGGGCGACACGGAAAGCGTGGCCCCGGTTTCTTCCGAAGACGACACGGCGGACAGCGAACGCATGGCAGAGCTGGAGCGCCGTCGCGAGGCTGTTTTGAAGCTGCAAAGTGTGAACAGCGACATTACAGGCTGGGTGCAGCTGGACGGCACGGACATCAATTTTCCGGTGCTGACACCGCCTGCAGATGACCCGCAGTATTACCTTTACCGCAACTACAAAAAGGAAAGCACGAAGTACGGCAGCATCTTTTTGGACGGTATGTGCACGGTGGACTCCGATAATCAGGTTTTGCACGGGCACAGTATGCAGGACGGCAGAATGTTTTGGCAGGTGATCGGTTTTGGCAGTGCCAAGACCGTGAAAAGCTGTCCGGTATTCCGCTATGACACCGAAAAGGAAGCGGCGGAATGGAAGATTGTTTCGGTATTCAAGACGAATACATACGATAACCAAGGGGAGCTGTTCAACTATCTGCGCGGCGATTTTGACTCTGCGGAAGACAAAATGCAGTTTTACTACGACGTGATGAAACGCAGCATGGTGAACACCGGCGTTGACCTGAACGAAAACGACAAAACGGTGATGCTTTCAACATGCTCGTATGAATATGAGGGTTTCCGCACGGTGATCGTGGCGCGCAAGGTGCGTGACGGCGAAGATGCGACCGTGGACACCTCAAAAATCACAGAGAACGAAAACGCGTTGTACCCGGACATTTGGTATCCCTCCGGCAAAGCGCCGGACTACTGGCCCGACTACTTTGAGGACGCTGTGCAAAACGGCATGGTGGATTGGTACACGGGCAATCTGTACAAAGATTAAAAGTTGAAACAGAAAACGAAAAACGCCCTCCCGTTTACGGAAAAACCGCAGCGGGAGGGCGTTTGGTATGTTATCTTTTATTTTTTGTACTTCAAAGCGCGGATGGCGTTGAGAACCGCGATAATCATGACACCGACATCCGCAAAGATGGCTGCCCACATGTTTGCAAGACCGAACGCGGTGAGCGCGAGACAGCCGAACTTGATGATGAGCGAGAACACGATGTTCTGCTTGACGATGCCGATGCACTTGCGGGAAATTTTGATGGCCTTTGCAATCTGCATCGGGTCATCGTCCATGAGGACAACGTCTGCGGCTTCGATGGCGGCATCGCTGCCCATGGCGCCCATGGCGATGCCGATATCGGCACGGGTGAGCACCGGCGCATCGTTGATGCCGTCGCCGACGAACGCGAGGTTTGCTTTCTTCGGCTTATTCTGAATGAGCTTTTCGACTTCGTTGACCTTATCGCCCGGGAGCAGCTCGCTGCGAACTTCGTCGATACCAAGCTCTTTGGCGACCTGATCAGCCACACGCTTGGCATCGCCTGTGAGCATGACGGTTTTTTCAACACCGGCGTGCTTCAGCTTCTGAATGGCTTCATTGGAATGGGGCTTGATGACATCGGAGATAACGATGTGACCGGCATATTCGCCGTCGATTGACATGTGAATGATGGTGCCGACGCTGTGGCAGTCGTTATATGGAATATTGTGCAGCGCCATGAGCTTTGCGTTGCCGGCGAGGACCTCGTGCCCATCGACCTTGGCGGTGATGCCCTTGCCGCTGACTTCTTCAATGTCCGTTACGCGGCTGCGGTCGATCTCTTTGCCGTAGGCTTTCTGCAAACTTTTGCTGATGGGGTGAGAGGAGGCGCACTCGGCGAGCGCGGCATACTCGAGCAGCTTTGCTTCGTCCATCGTGCTGTGGTGGACGGCAGTGACCTCAAACACGCCCTGCGTGAGCGTGCCGGTTTTATCGAACACGACGATTTTTGCATCGGAGAGGGCTTCAAGATAGTTGGAGCCCTTGATGAGCACGCCCTCGTGGCTTGCGCCGCCGATGCCCGCAAAGAAGCTGAGCGGGATGGAAATGACAAGTGCGCACGGGCAGCTGACGACAAGGAAGGTCAGCGCGCGGTAGATCCAATCGACCCAAGCGGCATCCATGCCGAACGCCATGCGCAGGAGCGGTACGGCGATGCCGAGCAGTACAGCGGAAATGCAGACCGCCGGGGTGTAAATTTTAGCGAAGCGGGAGATGAACGCTTCCGAACGGGACTTGCGGGAACTGGCGTTTTCGACGAGGTCGAGGATTTTGGAAACAGTGGACTCGCCGAATTCCTTTGTGGTGCGGATTTTCAGAACACCGTTTAAATTGATGCAGCCGCTGATGATCTCATCGCCCTCTTTGACATCGCGCGGGAGGCTTTCGCCGGTGAGCGCGCTGGTGTTAAGACTTGCGTTGCCGCTTTCGACCACGCCGTCGAGCGGGACTTTTTCGCCCGGCTGCACGACGATGATGCTGCCGACCGCGACTTCGTCGGGATCGACCTGCTCTAACTTGCCGTCTTTTTCAATGTTGGCGTAGTCCGGGCGGATGTCCATCAGCGCGGAGATGTTTTTGCGGCTTTTGCCGACGGCATAGCTTTGGAACAGCTCGCCGATCTGGTAGAACAGCATCACGGCGATGCCCTCAAGATAATCGCCGCTCTTTGTCCAAATGGCGAGGAAGAACGCACCGAGGGTGGCGAGCGCCATCAAAAAGTTTTCGTCGAACGCGCGGCCGTTTAGGATGCCCTTGCCGGCTTTTCTCAAAATATCGTAGCCGATGACGAGATAGGCGGCGAGGTACGCGATAAGGCGCGGAATGCCCGTGATAGGTAAGAACTGTAACACGACCAGCATCACGGCGGTGATGATGATGCGGTACAGCGCAATCTTTTGTTTCTTTTTCATGAGGATACCTCTTGTGATTTTATATAGCAGTTAGATGATACATTACCGTGTGAAAAAGACCGACTGTACCGAGAAAGCGGAGCCGGTCATTTTTTCTGACTATACGGGTAGACCGAAGTAAATCAAAGCTCGATTTCGCAGTCCGGCTCAACCTTCTTGCAGGCCTTGAGGACATTCTTCATGACAGCTTTAGCGTCCTGACCGTCTTCAAACTCAACGATCATCTTCTGGGTCATGAAGTTTACGGTCGCATTTGCAACGCCTGCGGTTTTCTTGGTTGCCTCTTCCATCAGGTTGGCACAATTTGCGCAGTCAACTTCGATGCTGTACGTTTTTTTCATGGGGAAAACCTCCGTAAAAAATCATTTTGTTTTGAAATGTGGTGCTAACGATTAAATACTTGCTTAATCGTTACAGTTGTAGTATACTGGGGCCGGAATAAAAAATCAAGGGGTTTTCGGGTGCTGCTTCCAAACGGGCGAACGGGATTTCCGAAACGGATAAACGGAGGGCTTTTTATGGCGGATTTTGCATTGCCGCACGACCACGGCAGGCACAAGCACGACGAAGCGCTGCATAGAGAATTGATGAATACGGAGCGTTTTTCGGCCGTGGCGGATGTGTTCAAGCAGCTGAGCGACCCGGTGCGCGTGCGCATTTTCTGGCTTTTAAGTCACCGGGAAGAATGTGTTATCAACATTGCAGCGATGATGGATATGTCGAGTCCGGCAGTTTCGCACCATTTGAAGTCGCTTTTAGACAGTGGGCTTATCATGAGCCGCCGCGATGGCAAGGAAGTCTACTATAAGGCGTCGGACACCGAGCAGATCGGGCTTTTGCACGAGATTGTGGAGCAGGTGATGGAGATCACGTGCCCGGAAAAGGAAGTGGACTTTCAGGCTTCGCAGGAGGAGATCATTCGGAACGTGCACAATTACCTGATTGAACACATCAGCGAGCGCATCACGATAGAAACGCTGTCAAGAGAGTTCCTTATGAACACCACGACGCTGAAAACGGTGTTCAAAAAAGTGTACGGCACGACGATTGCGGCGCACATGAAGCAGCACCGCATGGAGCTTGCGGCGGGGCTGCTGCTGAAAACGCAGAACGACATTGCGTCCGTGGCGCAGGCCGTGGGGTATGAGAGCCAGAGCCGATTTACGGCGGCGTTTAAGGAGGCCTACGGCGAGCTGCCAACGGAGTACAGACGGCGGCACGTGTGCGGGGCGAAGAAGCAGACGTGTGACGCTTGTGCAAAGTGTCCAATCTGCGAGCCGGAAAATTTTGCGAAAACTGCCTTTGAAAAAGTATTTTCAAAAGAGTAAAATAATAGAAAACGTGTGGCGTATGTGCGTAAATCCGGTTTGCGTATATGCGCCGCATTTATTTTGATAAGGAATGGTGAAATTATGAAACGAATTCAGTCTGCGTGTATCTGTCAAACGTTGCATTTCCAGCTTAAAGAGGGTGTGGTAAAGGATTACGCCATGCGCGCAGTACAGGAGGAAGTTGCGAATTACAAGAGCGGGCTGGAACGCAGCCACACAAAGTATAAAATCGTAGAGGAGCATAAGGAAACGGACGGCTCAATTGTAATCAAAATTATTAAGCAGTACAATTCCGCTCCGGTGGGCGACTATTTGAACTGACGGTATACAAGTTTATAAGTTTCAAAATCGAGCAGCGAGATGCGTAAGTCCGGATTTTCGGGCGACGTATTTCGCTGCTTTGTGATTTAGATTTATATCAGGGAGTAAAGGTATGGAAGAAAACACTAACGTATTTTTGGGCACGGAACGTGTGGGCAAGCTGATGCGCGGTTATGCAGTGCCGTGTATCATTTCGCTTCTGGTCGGCGCGCTGTATAACATTGTTGACCAGATCTTCATTGCAAACGCGGACTACCTCGGTTCTTACGGCAACGCGGCGAACACCGTTGTGTTTCCTCTGACCGTGGCGGCGCTCGCAATCGCGGTAATGGTCGGCGACGGCTGCTGCGCGTATGTGAGTATCAACCTCGGTAAAAAGGACGTGAAAACGGCGAAGAAGAGCGTAGGCAACGCCGTGGTGCTGGTTTTGCTTGCAAGCGCGGCTTTGACGGCTGTGTATTTGCTTTTGGCGGAACCGATTTTAACGATGTTTGGCGGGCGTGTGAACGTGGAGACGTTTCGTTATGCGAAGGAGTACTTCTTCTATATTGCGCTCGGCGTGCCATTTTATATGTTCGGACAGGCGCTGAACCCAATTATCCGCGCGGACGGCAGCCCGAAATTTGCGATGGCATCGACGCTGGCGGGCGCGATATTGAACACGATCTTAGACCCGGTGTTTATTTTCGTGTGCCGCTGGGGTATGATGGGCGCGGCGGTTGCGACGGTGCTGGGGCAGATTGTGACGGCGGTGCTTGCAATCTGGTATTTGTGCAATATGCGTGTGATTCGCCCGGGAAAGGGAGATTTTAAGCTGAGCGGCGGGCTTTGCAGGCGCATTTTGTCGCTTGGTATGACAAGCTTCCTCTCACAGATCAGCCTTGTGGCGGCAATGGCGGCCATCAACAACATGCTGCGCAAATACGGCGCACTGGACCCGATTTTCGGGCAGGCGCAGTACGCACAGATCCCGATGGCAGTGGTCGGCATTGTGATGAAGTTCTTTCAGATTGTGATCTCGATCGTTGTCGGTATGGCGGCGGGGTGCATACCGATCGTGGGCTTCAACATGGGTGCGGAGAAATTTAGGCGCGTAAATAAGCTGTTTACGATGCTGCTGATCTCGGAAGCAGCGGTGGGCGCCGTGGCGCTGATTTCGGTGGAGTTTTTCCCGCAACAGCTCATTTCGCTGTTTGGCGCGGCAAATGAAAGCGCATTTTACACGGAATTTGCGGTGAAGGCGTTCCGTATTTACCTGTGTATGATGATTCCGGCGTGCGTGAACAAGGCGTGCTTTATTTTCTTGCAGGCACTTGGCAAGGCGCTGAGCTCGACGGTGCTTTCCATGCTGCGCGAGGTGGTGTTCGGCGTGGGCTTAGCCATCCTGCTGCCGATTTGGTTCGGCTTGGACGGCGTTTTATACTCGATGCCGGTTTCAGACATTTTGACGTTTGTGGTTTCGGTGGTGCTGATTCTTGGGACATATCGGGAGCTAAACAGCAAAGCGCAATAAAAGAAGAAATCCTCTCCGGACGCAGTCTGGAGAGGATAAATTATATTTAGGCAAAAAGTTTTCTGAAGAAAACTTGACGAAAGACTTTTAATCGCCATTGCCGTTAGCTTAGAGGATAAGGTTTTCCAGCTCCTCTGCGTTATGGACAAGGGTATCGGCGCCGTTTTCTTCGAGCTCTTTTTCGCCCCTGAAGCCCCAGGTGACGCCGGCGGTGAAGAGGCCGGCGTTCTGCCCGGTCTGCATATCAACGCCGCTGTCGCCGACGTACAGGCATTCGGCGGGGGTGACGCCTAATTCTTCGCACAATAAAAGTGCGGCGCTGGGGTTCGGTTTTTTCGGTACGCCTTCCCTTTGTCCGTGGACGACATCAAAAAGCCCGGTGAACAACTTTTCGGCGATATAACACGTCATGTTATCGGGTTTGTTGGAGAGCACGGCGGCTTTGACGTTGTTTTCACGCATTTTTTGGAGCAGCTCTACGATGCCGGGGTAGGGCTTTACGTCTTTTGTGGGATCACTTTCATATAAAGCGTCATACGTTTTGCGCAGGGCTTTTACATCTTCTTCGGTGTATGTGCCCTTAGCGGCAGTGAGCATGCGGCGCATGAGAATATCTGCGCCGTTACCGACGAATGTGCGGTAGCGGTCTACGGGGAACGTTTTTAAGCGGTGCGCTTCAAGCGCGGCGTTGCCGAATCCGGCGATGGAAGTGAGCGTATTGGCCACGGTTCCGTCCATATCAAAAATAACGGCTTTTACTTTTGCCATGAATATCCCTTCTTCGTATTATAGATAATCGAAAAGCGAACGACACTTTTCGCACCGCCAGTATACCGCTTTTTTGACGAAAATGCAACCGGGGCGGGCTTTTTGGGGTGTGAAAAAATCATCTGACCTTAAAAATTATATTAAATCTGGCCATTGCGACAATACCAGCGCGGTGCTATACTGGGTGCAATCTTCAAGGCACGGCGCACGAACGGTGCAGTCGCGCCCCAAAGCAAAGGGGTAATCAAAATGAAAAACAAGAATTCCATCTACAAGATTGTCACCGTGGGCCTTTTGGGCGCGCTGGTGTTCGTTTCCAACTACCTGAGCTTCCCGATTCCGGTGCCGGTGGGCGATATTTCCCGTATCCACCTCGGCAACGCGTTTTGCCTGCTTGCGGGCTTTGTGATGGGCCCGATCGGAGGCGGTCTGGCTTCCGGCATCGGCGCGATGCTCTACGACCTGACGAACCCGGCGTACATCGCTTCGGCTCCGTTTACGTTTGTATTTAAGTTCCTGCTGGCTGCGGTTTGCGGCCTCATCGCGCACAAGGGTAAAATCACCGGCAACATGCTGGAGGAAGACTTTACCATTACCGTACCGCGCAGCATTGTGGCGGGCATCTGCGGCAGCCTGACATACATTGTGCTGTATCTCGCAAAGTCCTACATTACAACGGTACTTGCGGGCAGTGCGCCGGAGGCTGCGGCGATCGCGCTTGCGACGAAAGCGGCTTCGAGCACGGTGAACGCGATTCTCGCCATCATCATTTCCGTGCCGCTCTCCGCTTTGATTCGCAAGGCGCTGAAAAGTGCGCATCTGACGACAAAATAAAATCAGCATATTAAAATCAGCATATAAGGAAAGCCGCCGGAACACGCACCGGTGGCTTTCGTTGCTTTTTTGTGACAGAGATTTCTTGCTTTTTTCATGAAACTGTTCACTGCACTTCACATGAACTTCACAGAACTCCGAAATAATATAGATAATCCGAACGGAAAGAAAAAAAGGTTGAAAAACCGTTTGGAATATGGTATTATGTGAAAGGAGTAAGGAACCATGAGTGACAATCATGAGAAATTCCAAAATGGTTTTGACCCGAACAATGGGTCTGAACCGGTGAACACCAATACTTCCGCTAATAACGCTGTAAACAGCACAAACGCCTACGGCACCTATCATAACGCACAGTATCCGACGAACAACACCCCCGCATATACGTGGAACGCACAGAACGCTCCGCAACAGAACGCGCCGGTGCAGCCAAACGGACAGCCTGTGTATTACAGTGTGCCTGTGCATCAGCCGCAAAAACAGCCGAAGCCCAAAAAGCACGGCTCGAAATTCGGCTTGAAGCTTTTAGCCGTTGTGCTTTGCTGTGCGATCACCTCGGCGGCGTCGCTTGGCGTATTCGTCGTGATGATTCAAAACGGCGTCATCAATGTGCAGTCTTCCGAAGCGAGCAGCAATGCTGCGTTCACAATCTCGCGCGTGGTGAACGGCGACACGAGCTCGGATACGAGCGCGAGCAGCGACGGCACGGTTTCCGCGATGAGCGACCAGGACATTGCCGCAAAGCTTACACCGTCTGTCGTGTGCATCCAGAATTATCAGGTGACACAGAATTACGGCTTTATGCAGACCGACACGTCGGACAGCAGCGTTTCCCCGGCGGGCGAAGGCTCCGGCATCATCATGAGTGAAGATGGCTACATCATCACGAATGCGCATGTTGTGGAGGGTGCGACTTCCCTGAAGGTTATAACCTCCGACGGTGAGACGTATGAAGCGCAGCTGATCGGCAGCGATACCGTGACGGACCTTGCGGTCGTAAAGATCGATGCGACGGGCTTGACGGCTGCGGAATTTGGTTCTTCCGAAGATTTGCGTGTTGCGGATAAGGTCATGGCCATCGGTAACCCGGGCGGCCACGAGCTGAGCTCCAGCGTAACGATCGGTTACGTTTCCGCTTTGAACCGCGCGATTGCCAATAACACGACCGGCTACACGATGGAATACATCCAGACCGATGCGGCGATTAACCCCGGTAACTCCGGCGGCGCTCTCATCAACGAGTATGGTCAGGTCGTTGGCATCAACTCCGCGAAAATTTCCGCTACGGGCTATGAGGGCCTTGGATTTGCGATTCCGATCGATACGGCACAGCCGATTATCTCCGACCTCATCCAGTACGGTTATGTGAAGGACAGAGCTGTTCTCGGTATTTCCGGTCAGTTCATCGACAGCATGACGGGCCGCTTCTACGGCTTGCCGCAGGGCGAGTATGTGGCACAGCTCAATTCGAGCGAGGCACAGGCTTCCGGCTTGCAGGTGGGCGATGTGATTACCGCTATTGACGGTCAGCAGCTGGACAGTGAATCCACATTGCGTTCCGCAATCCTCAGCAAGAAGCCGGGCGATACGGTAACACTTCAGGTGTACCGCTCTTCGACGCAGCAGTCCGCAACCGTGGAACTGAAGCTTTCCGAATACAGCGCGGGTTGATTTAATTTAGAGTACGAGTCTTTTTCATAAATCTCCTTTTTCAAGCAACGAACCCCGAGGTAACCCCTCGGGGTTCGTTGCATTTTGTCGGCTTTTGATTTTGCTGCCGTGGGTGTTCCCGGCTGTGATTGAGGGTGCGCAGTATCTCACTCTTTTTCTCGGTCAGAGGGAGCTTGAATTTTATACGAAGGCATAAAGTAACGCCGCACCCTCAATGAAAAATCGAGGGTGCGGCGTTGCTTTATTTCTAAGAATTCGCTGTGGCGAGCTCTTCAAGGAACTCCTTAATAGGGTTCCTTGCGGCAGAACAGTCCACCGGACTATTCTGCCTATCTTCCTGATTTTTGGTAGGTAAAAAGGTCTCGCCGTTTGCGAACGACGACCAAAGGCGTTGCCTTTGGAAACCACCACCTTTGAAAAGGTGGACGAAACTTTATTCGTCGCTTCGCTGTGGTTTACGGAAGATCAATTCCCTGTAATGGCGTTTAAGGCGGCGGAGACGACTTCACCGGCGGTATAGAGTCCGGAGGAACCCTCCTGCACGCACACGGCGAACGCATACGGGGTGCTTTCGTCCTCCGAGAAACCGACGATCCAGCAGTTCGGGTTTTTATCGTCGAGCTCGGCGGTGCCGGTTTTGGCACACAGCGAATAACCGTCGAAAAGATACTCGCCGTAGTAATTGACGACGTTGTTGCGCATCATGCTGTGGAGAGAAGCGGCAGTGGAGCTGTCCGTTAAGGTGTAGCTCGTGCGGCTTTTGCCGCCCGTGAGGTATGGCTCCGGTGTGGAGCCGCCGTTTGCGATGGCGCCCATCAAAAGCGCCATGTGGTACGGGTTTGCCATGACATCCGCCTGACCGACGGAGCTCCACGCGAGGTCTATGGCACTGGTGGAGCTGCTTAAATTGGTACTGCTTTTGTCGGTGGTGACGGAATCAAACGAGAAGTTTTTACCGAAGCCCATTTCTTCGGCTTTCTTTTTGAGGTTTTCCGCGCCGATGTCCTCCGCAAGCTGCGCAAAGTAGAGGTTGCAGGAATAGCCGAGCGCTTGCTCGAGGTTCAGCTCGCCGTGGTAATTGAGACACGTCACCTTGCCGGAGCCGATGTCCATTTCTTCTTCGCAGGTATAGGTGCGGGTGTCCCAATCGGGCAGGTACTCCATGGCGGCAGCCGCTGTGACGAGCTTAAAGATGGAGCCCGGCGTGTAGGTGGAGGAAAGCGTGTGGTCGAGGAAAACGCCGTTATATTCTTCGTTGTCGTTGAGGTCCTCCGGGACGTTCATGGGGTCGTATGTGGGAGCGCTGACCTTGACGAGCACCTCGCCGGTCTTATAGTTATAGACAAACGCGGAGCCGTTGCGGCCGTTGAAGGCGTTGTACGCGGCGGCGCTGGCGTTGGCATCTACCGTTAAAACGAGGTTGTTGCCGAGGTCCGAAAGCACGGTGCGCGCAAGGCCCGTGATGGGATTATAGCCCACGAGCTGCGAGCGGTGCACGGCCTGCACGGCGGTGCCGATGTAGCCGCTGGAATCGCCCACGGTGTGGAGCAGTGCGCGGCGAATGTCTTCACTTTCGGCGTAAACGCGGGAGCCGTCCTCCGTTTTGGCGAGCACCATGCCGCTGCGGTCTGTGATGGTACCGGCGGAAACGGCGGTGTCATCGCCGTAAATGTGACCGTTATACGGCTGCGTGGCCCATGTGGAGCCGTTTAATGCGAGGTTGATGAGGAACCAGACGAAGCCGCCGCAGAAGGCGAACAGCAAAATGTAAAGGACAAAAGAGCGAAAGCCGGTCGTTTTCATCGGCGGTCACCATCCTTTCTGCGTGTGCGGGACTGACCCGGCGAGAGGTTTTCTTCGGAAATATGGACGCGGTATGCGCCGCGGGAACGCGGGGCCGTGTTTTCGGCGCGGGTATTCACGCGGGGCCGCGGCGTGGGCGGGTCGTTCGGGGAGTAGCGCGGCGGGGTGAAGGAAATCGTGTCTTCGTCGGCCTCGCCTTTCGGGTGTCTTCCCGCACGGCGGGCGGCGTAGGTGCGTTCATCGGACGCTTTGAGGAATGCCAGAAGCCCCCAGACAGAGATCATACTGGAGCCGCCTGCGCTGATGAACGGCAGCGTGACGCCGGTGAGCGGCAGAACATCCGTGGGGCCGAAGACATTGAGCGCGGCCTGAAAGAGCAGCATGCCCGAGACGGCGCACGCCGCGATGGCGTAGAACGTGGAGCGACTGCGTGTGACATCGCTGCGGGCGTAGAGGATAAAGAGGACGAGCGCGAACAGCACCGCCATGCCCATTAAAAGGCCCTGCTCCTCGCACAGCATACCGAACACGAGGTCGCTGTCGCCGGCGGCGACATATTTTAAGATGCCGTTGCCGAGCCCGAGACCGAAGAGGCCGCCGCTTGCGATATACGTCATGGTGCGCACCTGCTGGTAGCCGAGGCTGTCCTGTGTGTGCTCCCACACGTGCATCCAGCCCGAGAAGCGCTGGGCAACGTAGGGTTTAAACTGCAAAATGAGGAACACGCCGAAGCACGCTGCCGCGAGGATGAGGAAAATGGTGCGGAAGCTGCCGGAGCGCATGAACGCGATGATGAGGAAGCAGGCGAAGAAGATGAGCGCCGTGCCGAAATCGCGCATGAGGAACAGGAATGCGAGGCAAATGGCGGCGAACACGATGAACTCCGTGATGTTCTTTTTCGTCTGCAAATGGTCGAGCGTAGACGCGCCGACGAACACGAATGCGATTTTGATGAACTCCGAGGGCTGGAAGCTGAACGGCCCGATGAAGATCCAGTTGCGGGAGCCGTTGACGTCTTTGCCGAGCACAAGGTTTGCAACAAACAGCAAAATGGCGCCGATGGCGATGTAGAGCCGCAGCTTCATGACGCGCTCGAGGTCGCTCATGAACCAAACAAGGAAGCAGAAAAGCACAATGCCGATGCCGAATGCGGCAATCTGCATTTTAACGGTGTCGAGCCCCTCACCGCTGAGGAGCAGGATGCCGATGCTGCTGAGGAGCAGCCCAACGGTTTCAATCTCAAAGCTGACGCGCTTTAAGATGCGGCGGGAGAAAAAGTACAGCACCCAGCTTGACGTGAACAGAATCACGAACGGTGCGGCGGGGTAGAGGCGGAATTCGCCTGTGCCGATCATCAGCTGCAAGGTGAGCGACATCTGAACGAGCGTGACGACGAGCATCAGCTTAAAGGGGGACGCCGCCTCTTTGGAAAAGCCGGTGAACATGCTGCGCTTTTTCTGCGGCACGTCGGACGCGTTACGCAGCGTGAGCGTGGTGGATCCCATGCGGATTTTGTCGCCGATCTGCACGAGCGTGGGCTCTGTGATCTGTTTATTGCGCACGCGTGTGCCGGCGTGGGAGCCGGTATCACACACGAACCAGCCCTCTTCGCGGCGCATTAAAACGGCATGATCGCGCGAAACGGAATTATCGGGTATTTGAATATCGCAGCTGCGGCTGCGCCCGATGGAATTTTCCCAGTACAAAACGGGGAAATGCGCGCCGGTGGCGGCATCCTCCAGCATGACGACCGGGTCTTTGCGGCGCTGTCCCTTTTTAAACGAGGTATAGCAGCGCCAGATAACGTACAAAACCATCAGGACGGTGACGGCACGCACGAGCACAAGGGCGGTGGAAAGCAGCCCGGAGCCGAGTATGCGCGTGATGAGTTGCTTTAAAAGCTCCATAAAGACCTCTTTTCTTTACGGCGAAGATCAGTCGTGAATTTCGGCGACCTCACCGGCCTTTTTATAGATGTGGTTCGCGGGCACGAAGCCGCGCACCATGGAAAGCGGATAGACGCGTGCGTTTTTGCCGACGACCGTGCCGGGATTCAAAACGCTGCCGCAGCCGATTTCGGCGTGGTCGCCCAGCATGGCGCCGAATTTGCGCATGCCGGTCTCTACGCGTTCGCCGTCCTTTAAGACGGTGACGTTCGAGTGATCCTGCTTTAAGTTCGACGTGACGGCGCCCGCGCCGGTGTGGGCCTTATGACCCATGACGGAATCGCCGATGTAGTTATAGTGCGGGGCCTGCGCGCCGTCGAACAGGATGGCGTTTTTCACCTCGGTGGAATTGCCGACGACGCAGCCTGCGCCGATGAGCGCGTTGCCGCGGATAAATGCGCCGGGGCGCACCTCGGTCTCCGGCCCGATGACAGTGGGGCCTGCAATGTAGACGTTCGGGTAAAGCTTGGCGCTTTTCGCGACCCATACGTCTTCGCCGCGCTGGTCGTATTCTTCGGGCGAAAGTGTTTTGCCGAGCGCTTTAATGAACTCGCCGATCTTCGGCAGCGCCTCCCACGGGTAGGTGCAGGCTTCAAGCAGCGGGCGCGCCGCGGTATAGCTGAGATCATATAAGGCGCGGACGGTCAATTCTTCATGTTTTACGTTCATATTCATGTTCCTTTCTTGACTCAATCGTACTAAAATTCCGACTCTGCGGAACGGACTTGCGACTTTCCCATAAAACCCATTTTATATAGTATAATACAACTCCCCGCACATTTCCAGTCTGTGCAGGGAGAATTCAGGTTTTCTTAACTTTTTTGTATGTTTACAGGTACTCTAAGGTGCGGATGGCGGCTTCCATGTAGATCTCGCCGGCATCCGTGCCGAGCTTATTTAAGTTGCGGGCGTCCCATTTTTCGCCGGAAAGGGAATCTGCCGCCCACATGAACTGGGCGAATTTGACGTTTCGGAACGCCGCGACGGTCGCCATGGCGGCACATTCCATCTCGACGACGGAGCAGCCTTGCTTTAAACGCTTTTCAACCTTGCCGCGCGTCTCACGAAAAAACGCATCGGTCGTCCACGTTTTCACGCGGGCATAGGGGGCGTCCATGTCTTCGAGCGCTTGGCAGACGGCATCTACACAGGCAGGCTCGAGTACGGCTTCCTCGGCGGGCGGAGCGTAGTGGTAGCTTGTGCCTTCATCACGCACGGCGGCGTAGGGTACCAGAATGTGCCCGGCGGTGATGGCGTGATCGAGTGCACCGCAGGAGCCGAGCATCAAAAACTCTTTCACGCCGTGGGGGATCATCTCTTCCATGATGCCGCAGGCAGACGGCGCGCCGACGCGCATGCACATCAGCGCAAACGCGGTGCCGTTCGGCGCAGTGCAGCGATAGACCGGTTCTCCACCGTTGCAGTCCTGATATTGCATGATGACTTCGCCGTGAAATTCCGCCGCGTATTTCTCCGTAAGCGGGCGGGAGAACACGCCGATGAGTGCCTCCGGCATATTTTCCATCGGGTGATAGAATTCGCTCGGCTCAATGACGGCTGTTTTCTCCGGGTCAAAATCTGTGTGGATCATGGAATTCCCTCCTTCGTTTTCGCAAACGGTAAATTTTATCCATTATACCACGGGGGAGTTGTCAAGCAAAGGCTTAAATTTACCAAAATATTTCATGATTATATTGAAAAGTTGTGCGGGATACGCTATAATAGTTGCAAATACAACTATTGAGAGCTTCTTAGGGGAAAGAGGGCATGTAATTTGAAAAGACTGGCGGTGTATTTAAAACCGTTTTTGCCGCGCATGGGCGTGGGCATCAGCTTTAAGGCGGTCGGTACGCTTGTGGAGCTCGCGATTCCGTGGATTTTGTCGTATATCATTGACGATCTGATTCCGCTGAAAGAAATTCGCCCGGTATGTCTGTGGGGCGGGCTGATGATCGTGTGCTCGCTTATTGCGTGGGGCGGCAACATCACGGCGAACCGCATGGCGTCCGCTGTGGCGCGCGACTGCACGCGGCAGATCCGGCATGACCTGTTCCAAAAGATCTCGTATCTTTCGGAAAGCAGGGTGGATGCGTTCACAATTCCGTCGCTTATTTCGCGTATGACGAGCGATACATACGTTTTGCACCAGACGATTGGCATGATCCAGCGCATCGGCATCCGTGCGCCGCTGCTGCTTTTTGGCGGCATCATCGTATCCTTGACGATGGATCCGATGCTGACGCTCATTATGGTGGCATCCTTACCCATTGTGGGCGTAATTGTGTTTTACGTCTCACGAAAAGGTGCGAAGCTTTTTAAGATCGTGCAGAAGGCTTCCGATTCCATGCTGCGCGTGGTGCGTGAAAACGCCGTGGGTGTGCGCGTCATCAAGGCGCTTTCCAAATCGGACTATGAGCGTGCGCGGTTTAAAAAGGTGAACGACGACCTCACCGAAAAGGAGCGCACAGCAGAGAGCACCATGGCGCTCATCAACCCGGTGATGAGCCTTTTACTGAACCTCGGCATTGTGGCGGTTATCACGGTGGGCGCGGTGCGCGTGAACAACGGCACCTCCGAGATCGGCAAGATCATCGCGTTTATGAATTTATACACCATCGTTTTGAACGCTTTAATGGCGATTAACCGCATTTTCATGATGCTTTCACGCGCATCGGCTTCCTCTGCGCGTGTATTGGAGGTGCTGGACACGCCGGTGGAGCTTTTCGAGACTGAGCCGCACTTCAGCTTTTTGCCGAAGGACGCACCGCACGTGGAGTTTGACCACGTGACGTTCCGCTATGCGCGCGGCAGCTTTGCGGTGCGGAACATCGATTTTGCGTTAAAGCGCGGCGAGACGCTCGGCATCATCGGCGCGACAGGCGCGGGTAAATCGACGATTATTCGTTTACTCATGCGTTACTACGACGTTTCGGAGGGCTCCGTGAAAATAGACGGCGTGGATATCCGCGACTACGCGACGTCCGATTTACGCGCGAAGTTCGGCGTGGTGTTCCAAAACGACACGCTGTTTAAGGACACGATACGCGAGAATATCCGCTTAGGGCGAAACCTGACGGACGAACAGCTTTTGGAAGCGGCACGCCGCGCACAGGCGCTGGAATTTATTGAAGAACAGGGCGGCCTGGACGCGCCGGTCGCCATTAAGGGCGCGAACCTTTCGGGTGGGCAGAAACAGAGACTGTTGCTTGCGCGCGCGTTGGCGGGCGACCCGGACATTTTGCTGTTGGACGACTCCTCGAGCGCGCTCGATTACAGGACGGACTCGAAGCTGCGTGAAGAAATTCGCCTGCATTGTGCGGACGCGACAAAGATCATCATTGCGCAGCGCATCAGCTCCATCATGCATGCGGAAAAAATCATGGTGCTCGAAAACGGCAATGTCATCGGCATGGGCACGCACGAAGAATTGATGGAGACCTGTCCGCTTTACCGTGAGATCGGGGAGTCGCAGATCGGCGAGGGACTCGCAAAGGAGGTGCATGCATGAAAAGGCCGGAAACCGTGCAAACGGAAAAACACGAAAAGCCCAAAATGAAAAAAACGGCGGTGCTGTCGCGCCTTTTGCCATATTTGATGCGCTACAAATTTTTGATGCTCGGGGCGATTTTACTGACGGTCGGCGGCAATTTGCTTTCACTGGCGGGACCGTACATTTCGGGTCTTGCGGTGGATGCGATGGAGCTCGGCCGCGGCAAAGTCAATTTTGAAAAGGTGGGCTGCTACGGCGTTCTGATGGTTGTGATGTACGCGATATCCGCAGCACTTTCGTATGCGCTGACGCGCCTTATGATCGTCATCAGCCGCCGCGTGGTGAACACGATGCGGCACGATGTGTTCCAAAAGCTGAGCGAGCTGCCGGTCGGATACTTCGATACACACCAGACGGGCGACATTTTGAGCCGTATTTCGTATGACATCGACACCATCAACACCTCGCTTACGAATGATATGGTGCAGGTATTCGCGAGCGCCGTCACAGTCATCGGCGCGCTCATCATGATGCTTTCCATTTCGCCGACGCTTGTGCTGGTGTTTGTTTTCACCGTACCGCTTTCGATGTTCATGACGAAGAAGATCACGGGCTTTACGCGGCCATTGTTCCGCAAGCGCTCTGCAAAGCTGGGCGAGCTGAACGGCTTTGTGGAGGAAATGATCAGCGGGCAGAAGACGCTGCGCGCGTATAGCCAAGAAGAAAACACCATTAAGAAGCTCGATAAACAGAACGACGAGACCGTGGACGCGTACTACCGCGCCGATTATTACGGCAGCATGGTGGGACCGTCCGTCAACTTCGTCAACAACCTTTCGCTTTCACTCGTCAGCTTTTTCGGCGCACTGCTGTTTTTGGGCGGGTCAATCTCTATCGGCAACATTTCGAGCTTTGTACTGTACTCCCGCAAGTTCAGCGGGCCGATCAACGAAATCGCGAACATCATCGGCGAGTTGCAGTCGGCGTTTTCGGCGGCGGAGCGCGTGTTCCGCTTACTGGATGAAGAGCCCGAGGTCGCGGACAGTCCGAATGCCGAAGCCCTCACCGAAGCCGAGGGTGACGTAGACCTTTCGCACGTGAACTTCGGCTACACAAAGGACAGACAGATCATTAAAGATCTCTCGCTGCATGTGCCGAAGGGCGCGCTTGTGGCCATTGTGGGTCCGACGGGCGCAGGCAAAACGACCATCATCAATTTGCTGATGCGCTTTTACGATGTGGACAGCGGCGAGATTACGCTTGACCATAAGCCAATCAAAGATCTGACGCGCCGCAGTTTGCGCCTCAATTACTCCATGGTCTTGCAGGACACATGGCTTTTTACGGGCACGGTGTATGAAAACATCGCCTACGGCAGCGAAAAGGCGACGCGCGAAGACGTGGAGCGCGTGTGCAAGGCGTGCGGCATCCATGACTACATCAGGACGCTGCCGGCCGGTTACGAAACGGTGCTCGAGGACGACGGCGCGAATATCTCAAAGGGACAAAAGCAGCTGATGACCATTGCACGCGCGATGCTGCTGGAGTCGTCCCTGCTCATTCTGGACGAGGCGACCTCAAACGTCGATACGCGCACAGAGCTGCGCATACAAAAGGCCATGCGTACGCTGATGGCGGACAAGACCTGCTTTGTCATTGCGCACCGCTTATCGACCATTCGCAACGCGGATATGATCTTAGTCGTGCGCGACGGCGAGATTGTGGAGCGCGGCACGCATGAAAGCTTGATGCAGGGCGACACATTCTACCGGCATTTGTATAACGCACAGTTCGCGTAAAAACGCAGAAACGGGGGCTGTTATGAGACGTATACGGAGAACATTGCCCCACGCGGCGTGGATGTAAAAGAAATTCAGGCTGCAAAGGCGCGTGAAACGTAAAATGCGGCCCCAAAAATTTTAAGAAAATACTAAGTTGAAACCGCTTGAAAAAATTCATTTTCGGTCTTATAATCATGCTGAATACGCAGTTCCGAGAAACTGCGAGCAGGAGACCGGGGGTGGAGGACATCAGGCGGTTTTTACATACGCTGTACGGATTGTTTGAAAAGGAAACGCGCATTCGGGGTATTTTGGGGTGCTTTCTCGGCGGATTATTTTTGAATATCGTCATAGAGCTGATGGACAGGAAGAGCTTTTCCGCTGTTTTTGTGCTGCTCGAATCGCACCCGCTGGCATTTTTGGAAAACGTGCTGATTTTGACGTTTTCCCTTTCGCTGTGCCTGTTTTCCAAGCGGCGGTGTTTTTTCGGCATTTTGATCGGCACGGTGTGGCTTGGACTCGGCATTGCGAATTTATATGTGCTCAGCTACCGCGTTTCGCCGCTTTCCGCCATTGATTTTGCGATTTTGCAGCTCGATTGGTCGTTTATCGGCATTTACATGAGCGTACCGGCATTTATTTTGCTTGTTATTGCGGTGATTTTGCTGCTTGCGGGGCTTGTGATGCTCTTTAAAAAGTGCCCGAAAAGCCCGGTGCACCGGCTCTTTAACACGGCGGTGAGCGTGATACTCCTTTGCGCGTGCATTGTCATTCCGTATCTGCCGACGTCCTTAGGCTTCGGCGAGAATACATATACGGATGTTATCCGTTTGACAGAGGATTACGGCTTTGCGTACACGTTTACGCGCAGTCTCGTTGACACGGGCATCGACCGGCCGGAGGATTACTCCGCCCGCCGCGTGCGCGCCATTGCAGCGGAGGTGCTGCGCACAAAGGACAAAGCGCCCGAGGACGTGCCGAACATCATCTTTTTGCAGCTGGAGTCGTTTTTCGACGTGAACCGCTTAAAAGACGTGACGTTCTCCGAAAACCCGGTGCCGTATTTTGAAGAGCTGAAGGAGACATGCCCCAGCGGGTATTTCACCGCGCCGTCTGTCGGCGCGGGCACGGCGAACACGGAATTTGAGGTCATCACACAGATGAATGTGCATGACTTCGGCACGGGCGAATATCCGTACAAGACGATTTTGCAGGAAACGCCGTGCGAGTCCATCGCGTATGATTTAAAAGAGCTTGGGCTCGCGTCGCATGTCATTCACAATAACACGGCGACGTTCTATGACCGCAACATCGTGTTCCCGAAGCTCGGGTTCGATTCATTCACGACGCTTGAATATATGAACCACGTGGAGACAAACGAAATCGGCTGGGCGAAGGATAAGATTCTGACAAAAGAGATTGTGCGGGCGCTTTCCGAAACGGAGGAACGCGACCTTATTTACACCATTTCGGTGCAGCCGCACGGCGCGTATCCGGAGGAGAGCGAGACGGCGGATATCAAAGTGCTTTCCGGCATAGAAGACCCCGCTTTGCGCGGACAAATGGAATATTACGCGACGCAGATTCACGAGGTGGATGAATTTCTGCGTACGTTGACCGATGTGCTGACGACGTGGGAGGAGCCGACCGTTTTGGTGCTGTACGGCGACCACATGCCGTCGCTGGAGATCAGCAAGGATATGCTGGACCTTTCTGCGGGCGGCCTGTTTGAAACGGAGTACGTCATTTGGAGCAACTGCGGCGTGGGAGGCGCGGATAGAAACGTGAAGGCGTATCAGCTTTCGTCCCGTGTTTTGGAGCTTTTAGACATCAACGTAGGCACACTGACGAAATTCCACCAGTTAAACCCGTGGCGCGGCGCATACGAAACGGAGCTGCGCACGCTGCAATACGACATGCTGTACGGCGACCGTGTGGTATACCACGGCGAGCAGCCGTTTGAGGAGACCGACATGCGCTTCGGCACGCGGGACATCACCGTGAACACGGCGTATGTGCAGAGCGATATGCTGATGGTGCGCGGCAAAAATTTCACGCCGTACAGCGTGATTTACGTGGACGGCAACGCGAAGGAGACGACGTTCCTGTCCGAATACGCCGTGACCTGTGCGGCGGACGACATAGAAAAAGGCAACCGCGTGACGGTGCGGCAGGTGGCGGAGGATGGCACGGAGCTTTCGGAAGCCATTGCCGACCCGTACGGGGATTAAATCGGAGGGAAACGTGACAGCGTACTATCATTTGCCCGGCTTATTTGAATTTTTCGAGCTGTACAGTGTGTTTTTGCCGCTGTACGGAGCGCACAGAGAATATTTTTACGAGTGGTGCGAGATCGCGTCTGTTTACGGCGCGCCGGCGGACTGCCTTTGGGGCGGCGGACGCCTCGGCGACGGCGAGCACGACCCGCGCGCGGTACTCTCGCTCATGCGGGAATATAACATCTCCGCGCGGCTGACGTTCAGCAATTCTTTGTTGGAGGAAAAGCATTTATCCGACCCGAAGTGCAACACGCTGTGTAAGCTGTTTGCGGAAAGCGAAAGCCCGCAAAACGGCGTGATCGTGCATTCCGATTTACTGTTAGACTATTTAAAAAAGACGTACCCGGGGCTGTATTTTGTTTCGTCTACGACGAAGGTGCTGACGGACTTTGAAGACTTTAAACGGGAGCTCGAACGCGAAGATTTTCGGTTTGTCGTGCCGGATTTTCGGCTGAATAAACAAGTTGAAAAGCTGAACGCGCTGCCGCAGGCGCTGAAGGACAAGGCGGAGTTTCTCTGCAACGAGTGCTGCTCTTTCGGCTGCAAAGACCGCAAAGCGTGTTATGAAGCGGTGAGCCGCAAAAACCTCGGCATAGACGGCCCGGAGCACATCTGCACCGCGCCGAACGCAAAGGAGGGCTACCGCTTTTCAAAGGCGATGGAGAACCCGGGTTTTATCGGTGTTGAAGATATACAGAACGTATATCTGCCGATGGGCTTCACGAATTTTAAAATTGAAGGCAGGGGACTCGGCAGTGCGCTCATTTTGGAATTTCTGCTTTACTACATGACAAAGCCGGAATACCGGCTGCGCGTGCGGGAAGAAATATATTTAGACAACATGCTCGATCTGTTTTGAAGAAAGCACGGTTTGCGGCAAATTTCGCTGCGGGCCGTTTCTTTTTCTCAGCTTCTGTGCTATAATGACGGAAACGAAAAACATGAGGGAAAGGGTGTTCATTTATGGATCTGGAACGAATCGAAAAAGCGGTGCGGGAAATTCTGCTGGCTGTCGGAGAAGACCCGGAGCGCGAGGGCCTGCAGGAAACGCCGAACCGTGTGGCACGTATGTATGCGGAGATTTTCTCGGGGTTAAAATCCGACCCGAAGCAGCATCTCAAAATTTTCCACGAAGAGGGCGAGCACGACGAGCTCGTTTTTGTGCGGGACATTCCGCTTTACTCCGTATGTGAGCACCATTTGCTGCCGTTCATCGGCAAGTGCCATATTGCGTATATCCCGCGCGACGGCAAGATCATCGGGCTTTCCAAATTTGCCCGTATTGTCGATTGCTTTGCGCGGCGTCCGCAGGTGCAGGAGCGTCTGACGGCGCAGATTGCGGATTTTATCGAAGAAAATCTGAATCCGCGCGGCGTGGCGGTGTTCATTGAAGCGGAGCACCTGTGCATGACGATGCGCGGCGCGCGTGCGGCGGGCGCTTTGACGCAGACCTCTGCCTTGCGCGGCTGCATGCGCACGGAAGCGAAGACCCGCAACGAGGTCATGCTGCTGCTTGCAAAGTAAGGAGACCGATATGACGGAATTTTACGCGGCGGGAAAACGCTTTCCGCTGAACAGAACCTATGTGATGGGCATTTTGAACGTGACGCCGGATTCGTTTTCCGACGGCGGCAAGTATTTTGACCCCGAAAAAGCGGTGCGCCACGCGGTAGAGATGGAAGCGCAGGGTGTGGACATTGTGGACATCGGCGGGCAGTCCACCCGCCCGGGCAGCGTGCGCATCTCGCCCGAAGAAGAATGGGCGCGCATTGAAAACGTGGTGAAGGCAGTTGCGGAGAAGACGAATCTTGCTGTTTCCATCGACACGTTTTACCCCGAGGTGGCGGAAAAAGCCCTTAAATCCGGCGCACATATCATCAACGACGTGACGGGTTTTGCACCGGAAATGTGGCGCGCGGTGGAAAACACCGACTGCGGCTGCATCGTGATGCACCCCGGCGATCCGGACGACCTGAACGGCGCGGGCGGCGACATTTTGGAACGCGTTCGGGCATTTTTTGAGAAGAAAACGACGGAAGCGGAACAGCATGGCGTCAATAAAAATCGCCTTTGCTTCGACCCGGGCATCGGCTTTGGCAAGACAAATGAGGAAAATTTCGCGCTTATCGCAAATCCGGAGAAAATCCGCGTGCCGGGTACGGCACTTTTGATGGCGGCGTCTAGAAAACGCGTTATCGGTGCTGTTTGCGGCAACCCGCCGTTTGAAGACCGCATGGCGGGCACGGTGGCGGCACATACGGCATCGGTGCTGTTCGGCGCAGACATGGTGCGCGCGCACGATACGTTTGAAGCGGTGCAGGCGGCGCGCGTAGCGGACGCGATAAAGCAATTCAGAAAGGGAGTATAAAATGGAAACAATACGCATTAAGGGCCTTGAGATATTTGCCTACCACGGCGTGAACCCGGAGGAAAAGGAAAACGGCCAGAAGTTTATTTTAGACATTGCGATGCACGCGGACATTTCCCGCGCGGCGCAGACAGATGACCTCAACGAGACTGTGAACTACGCCGCCGTGCGCAAAACGGTGAACGCGGTGTTCACGGCGCAGAAATATGACCTCATTGAGCGCGTGGCGCAGGTGGTATGCGATGCGATTTTGGAGAGCTACCCGAAGGTGCAGAGCGTGACGGTGGAGCTGAAAAAGCCGGAAGCGCCCATCAACGCGGTGTTCGATTACGTCTCGGTCGAAATGACAAGGAGCCGTGCATGAAGCGCGTCGTCTTGGGGCTCGGCACAAATTTAGGCGACCGCCGGGAAAATCTGCGCGCAGCGCTCGCGGCGCTTTCGCATTTGCCGAAAACGGAGGTCGAAAATGTTTCTTCCGTGTGGCAGACCGCGCCGTTTGACGTGCCGGACGAGCAACAGGACTATTGGAATATTTGCGTTTTGCTGAAAACGGAGCTTTCGCCAAGCGCGGTGCTCGGCGCGTGCCTCGGCATAGAGGCAGCGATGGGGCGCGTGCGGGAAATTTACCACGGTGCACGGTGCATGGACTTAGATGTTTTGCTGTACGAGGGCTTCACACAGCGCGAAAAAGAACTCAATGTGCCGCACCCCGGCATTTTGGAGCGCGCGTTCGTGCTGTTCCCGCTTTTGGAGCTGTTTCCGGAAAAGAATGCGTTCGGCTTCGATTTTGCGGACGCACCGGGCTTTAAAGACGGGGACGACGTGCAGCGCGTCGGCGCGGCGAAAGAAATCTTGGATTGATATTTCTAATGCAGAAAATTGAGGAAGCTAAGTGCTTCCCTTTTTTCTTTTGAAATGTAAACTTTCCGTGTCTGATTACAGAAAGATTTCAAAAAGCCTTGAAAAAGTTACCGAATTGTAATATATTATAAGGGTAGAGTTTTTTTAGGACTCTTGATTTTTGTGAAAACACGGAGTTAATCGATATGAAGATGAAGAAAAAAAGCTTGCGTTTTGTGGCCGGTGTACTGGCGGTGACGATGCTCATTTCCTCCAACTCGGTCTTTGCGACCACGACGGAAGAATACGATGAGCAGATTGAATCCATTAAATCGCAGCAGGCGGAAAATGAAGCCGAGGCCGAGCGCCTTAACGAAAAGCTTGATTCGCTGCGCGACCAGACGAGTGAAGCCGAAGCGTATCAGGCGACGCTCGAAGAGCAGATCACGACGTACCAGACGAGCATCGACCTTGCGGTGCAGAACATTACGCAGCTCAATACGAATATCACGAACCTCGAAGCCGAGATTAAAAAGGCGGACGAGGAATATGCCGATACATTTGCGGAATTGAAAGTCCGTTTGCGCTCGCTGTATGCTTCCGGCGGCAACCTGACGACGCTACAGATCTTATTTGATTCCACGAGCCTTTACGATTTTTCCATGCGCTCCGAGGCGATGAAGACCATCACGAAGCACGACCGCGAGCTGATGGAGAAAATCCGCCTTTACCGCATTCAGACGCAGGATCAGCGCGATGAGCTCAACAAAGAAAAAGAGGAGCTTGCCGACCAGAAGAAAGACCTTGAAAAGAAGCAGGAAGAATTGCAGGCGCTCGAGGAAGAAAACCAGAAGCTCATCGACGAGCTGAATACCCAGAGCAGCGAGACGGAAAGCGATTTGGCGGCGGCCGAGGCGGCGAAGGAAGATTACGTTTCGCAGCTTGACCAGCTTATCGCAGACCGAAATGCGCAGGCTGAAAAGGAAGAGGAAGCACGCCGTCAGGCAGAAGCGAACCAGAATGCCGCGAACAACAACTCCGGTAGCGGCAACACGTCTTCCGGCTCGGGTAACACGAGCGATGTTTTGAACACCGGCGACCTTTCATTCAGTTGGCCGCTTGCGGGCTACGGCTACGGCAGCATCACACAGTATTTCGGCGGCATGTTCAGTGGCTCGCCGCACGGCGGTGTGGACATCGGCGTTCCGTACGGTACCCCCATTTACGCGGCGGAATCCGGCCAGGTCATCTCTGCGGAGTACCACTGGTCCTGGGGCAATAACGTGCTCATCTGGCACAACGGTACATATTCCACGCGCTACGCGCATTGCAGCTCGCTTGCGGTTTCCGCAGGCGAATATGTGGAAAAGGGCCAGATCGTCGGCTATGTCGGCTCCACAGGTCAGTCCACGGGCAACCACCTCCACTTTGAGGTCTACCAGAACGGCACGCGCGTTGACCCGCTGAATTTCGTGTAAGATAGCTTATAAAATGATAAACACTCCAAAAAGTTGGTTTTAACCGCTTTTTGGAGTGTTTTTTATGTGGCGCAGGGTTTTAGAAAGTTACAAAAAATGCCTGTTTGTGCGGGTAAAAACGGTCGGTCATAATAAAGCCAAAGAAAGGCGGAAAGCCGAAACGGAAGGAGTTTTCCCACATGAACGAAGTCATAGGCTCATAATTTTACCGCTCAAGTTTTTATAGAAGAGGAAATGTCTCGGGCGCAAACGGCGTTTCATGGAAGACGATGCGCCACGTGATCTTCTTCGGAGGCGCAAAATGCAGCGCCGAGCAGGTGGTCAGCACGGCTTTGTCTTCGCTTTTTGCCGTGACAAACAGCGCCGTGGGTCCGTCTGCGCCACCGATGATGCCGATAACGGCAGCGTTTTGCGCTTCGGGCATGAACGGGTAGTCCTTGGGCGCTTCGCGCTCAACAGGTGGATCGTTCTGCGTGCAGTCCTCAACGGAGATGAGGTTTTTCGGCGGGGCAGGCGAGACCGTATAGGTCATCGCGGTAAATCGATTCGGAAAATCGAAACGCGCGTCGGAAAAAGCGTTTTTCGGCAGCGTCTGCGGCTCCAAATTCTGAGCCGTCAGCGTGTACGGTATGCCGTTATGGGAAAACGCAAATATGTCGCCGGGCTTTTGAACTTCAAACTCTGAGCCGGGCACGCACACGGGCTGCGGGGTCAGCGTCAACGTGAGCGACGAAATGCTTTTCGGGCGGCGCTTCGTCTTCCACGGGAACGAATAGCGGTGGATCGTCCAGCCGTCTTCAGGGTTTAGCCCGTAGTGGTCGATGATCGCGCGCTCGGTGGGCGTGTCAAAATCGCTTTCGCCGTGTTCGTCGAGTGCAGGCTCACAAGCCGCAGCGTTTTGAAACAGCGGGTGGTACGAAAGCCCGTGACCCTGCGAAAACGGGAGCGTCTGTCCGTTCAGCTCAATTTGCGGCGAAAACTCAAAAGCCAGCGGATTTTCGCGCTCCGCCTGTTCGAATACATCGTTCGGCACGTCTTCATCTTCAAGGTGCTCCCATTTTTTACAGAAATCTTCGAGCGCCGCTTTATCAGCGCGCATGAGAATGTCGAGCACAAGTCCTTTTGCGGTAAGGTACGCCGCGGGCACGTACCAATCGCGTCCCGCAAAGCGGAACTTTTGATTTAGCTTGAGCACCTGCCCGGGGTGGCTGCCGTCCGGGCTTTTGCCGCCGAAGCTGCCGTTAAAGTAGACTTTCCACACGTCTTTCATGGTTATTCCTCCATTTCCTTTTTCGCCCAGTCGGCGTCCTTGAAAATCGCACGGCCTACGCCGATGAGGTCGGCGGCGCCTTCCTCAAGCAGTGCTTCGGCTTCGTTCGCCTTTGTCACGCCGCCCGTCAGAATGACCGGCACATGCACGGCTTCGCGAATCGCGGAGGAGGCGTCCGAAAAGAAACCGGGGCCCTTTCGGTTTTTCACCGTAAAGCCGTTGAAGCCGCCGGAAATATCGAGCAGGTCAACACCGGCTTTCTCAAACTTTTTGCAGGCATACACCGCGTCATCAATGGTCGCGCCGCTCTCAGTGTAGTCGCTCGCGCCGAGACGCAGGGCAACGAGGTAATCCGCGCCCACGGCTTCGCGCACCGCGCGGATGACGTCCAAAAGCAGGTGAATGCGCCCGTCGAGGTCGCCGCCGTAAGCATCCGTGCGCTTGTTGCCGAGCGGGGAGTAGAACTGGTCAAGGAGATACCCGTGTGCCGCATGAATTTCTACGCCGTCAAACCCGGCTTCTTTTACGCGCAGCGCGGCTTCGGCAAACTTTTTTGCAACGGTGTGCATGTCGTCCGCGGTCATTTCGCGCACGGGCTTTTCGCTTTTGCGTGCATACTCCGACTGTGCCGTGATGCTCGCACTGATTGCCGGATAGCCGGTGATTTCCTCCATTGCCGCGCTGCCCGCGTGGTTGATCTGCGCGATGACGCGGGTGTTGCTTTTATGGATGGTCTCCACAAGCTTTGTAAGGCCCGGAATATCGGTGTCGCGCGAAACGGAGAGCTGGCCCTCGTGTGCCTTGCCCTCGGGACTGATGTAAGCGTGTTCGGTGACGATGAGTCCGATGTAGCCGCCCTTGGAGCGCGCGTCGTAGTATGCGAGCAGATCGTCCTGCACGGTACCGTCCGGCGTTTTGCCGGTTGCCATCGGCGGCATGACAAGGCGGTTTGCGAGTTCCACATTATGGACGGTGAGCGGGGTGTGCAGCAGTTTGTTCATGGTGAAAATTCCTTTCCGTTTGGTTTTTAAAGCGATGCTGTTTTATTTGATATCATGCAGAAATTACTTTTTGGTGCAGCGTACCGTGGATGAGCACAGTATATCACAGTGGTTTTCAACTTTCCAGATATAAAGCATGAAAAAACGGCTTTTGGACATACTGAAAGCGTATTGCAAAACAGAAAGGATGAAAACGATGAAAATACAAAAGGTTCTGGCGACGGAAATTCTCGATTCCCGCGGCACGCCGACCGTCGGCGCAACGGTCATCTTAAGCGACGGCTCCGTCGGCACGGCGAACGCGCCCTCCGGCGCATCGACGGGTAAATTTGAAGCGCACGAAAAGCGCGATAATGACCGCAAGCGCTATCTCGGGCGCGGCGTAAAAAAAGCCGTGGAGGGCATTGAGGAAACCGTTGCACCGGTGCTCGAAAATATGCAGCGCGTGACGGTGCAGAACGTCGACAGAATGCTCATTGAGCTCGACAACACCAAAAACAAAGAAAAGCTTGGCGCAAACGCCACATTGGCGGTGTCGCTCGCTGCTGCAAAGGCGCTTGCCGCGCACTATAAACAACCGTTTTTCCGCTACCTCGGCGGCACGAACGCACAGAAGCTTCCCGTGCCGATGATGAACATTTTAAACGGCGGCGCGCACGCGGCGAATAACGTGGATATTCAGGAGTTCATGATTGTGCCCGTGGGCGCAAAATCGTTTTCGGAGGCCGTGCGCATGGGCAGCGAGATCTACCACACGCTCGGCGGCATTTTGAAGCAGCGCGGTCTTGCGGTCTCCGTGGGCGATGAGGGCGGCTTCGCGCCGAACCTCGCAAGCGACGAAGAAGCGATAGAGGTCATTTTGGAGGCCGTTTCGAGCGCGGGCTACACGACGGACGAAGTGAAGATTGCGCTTGACGCGGCTGCGAGCGAATGGACGGCGAACGACGGCTATCTTTTACCGAAGCGCGGCACAAAATACACCTCCGCGCAGCTCATCGCGTATTGGGAAAAGCTGTGCGAAAAGTACCCCATCTGCTCTATTGAAGACCCGCTCGGCGAAGAGGATTGGCCCTCGTGGACAACCATTACCGAAAAGCTCGGCAAAAAAATCATGCTTGTCGGCGATGACCTGTTCGTTACGAATTCGACACGAATTCGCGAGGGCATCGGGCGCAAGGCCGCAAACGCACTGCTTGTAAAGCCGAACCAGATCGGTACACTGACGGAAACGCTCGCCGCCGTGGAGCTTGCAAAGGAGAACGGCATGAAGATCGTCATGTCGCACCGCTCGGGCGAAACGGAGGACACAAGCATCGCGGATATTGCCGTTGCCGTAAACGCAGGGTTCATCAAATCCGGCGCGCCGTGCCGCAGCGACCGCACCGCAAAATACAACCGCCTGCTGCGCATTGCAAAGGAAAATGAAATGGACGAAATGTACGGTACAGACAAATAAAAAAGGGTATCTCGGTTTTCGCCGAGATACCCTTTTAAGTTCAGAAAAGGTTTACCAATCCAGACCGGAGAACTTGTGGAAGCTGTCCATGCTGATACGGACGCTTTCCATCTGGGTCAGCTGCGTGTGATCCTGCTCAAGCACAATGTACTCTGCGCCAAGCTCGTTGCCCTTGTTGATGATGGACTGGATGTCCATGATGCCGGTGCCGATTTCGCAGAAATCCTTGTGGTCGGAACCCTTGCCGAAGCTGTCCCACGTGACGAGCACGTTCGGGTCGTTGACGGTCCACAGGTTGATCGGGGAATCGGAGGTCTTGGAGAAATCCTTCTGGTGAATGAGCTTCAGGCGGTCGCCGAGGCGGTCCATAACAGCGAGCGGATCCATGCCGCCGCGCATTGCCCAGAACGTATCAAGCTCAAAGCTGACGTAGTTCGGATCGGTATTGTCCATGATGTGGAACAGAATTTCCTTGCCGTTCAGCTTCTGGAACTCGTGGTAGTGGTTGTGGATGAGGAACTTGATGCCATGCTCGGAGAGCTTTTTGCCCGCCCAGTTGTAATACTCGCAGCGCTCCATCAGCTGGTCGTAGCCGGTGTAGAAGTCTGCGGACTGGCCGAGGTACTTCGTGCCCACCTGCGTGTGGTACGCAATCATCGGGTCGATGGTCTCCTCATTGATGGGGCGGATGTGACCGCTGATGAGGTTTGCGCCGGTCTCTTTTAAAAGCTTCTGCATATCCTCAACGCTGACGCCGAAGCCTACGCCCGGGTCTGTATCTGCGTTGGGGCTTGCAAACTCAAGGTTCTTATAACCAATCTCTGCGACCTGGCGGATCGCGTTGATCGGGTCTTTTTTCATTTCGTCGCGCACGGAGTAAAGCTGAATGCCGACTTTAAGTGCCATAATAGGTTCAATCCTTTCTTGTCCGTTTGCCTGCTGTGCAGGTCATTTCACTATAATTGTACTGCGTTTTTACTCTGCCGTCAAGCGTCCGAAACGGGAGATGGCGTGCAAAATGTGAATTAGGAAAGTTACAAGACGGTATCCTGCGTATTTTCGGGTCAGAGGGGGAAGAAGCAAATATGAATGAAGTTTTTCGCCTTTTTGAAGACAATTTTAAAAAATTACAAAATTGTAATTTGGTACGCCGTTACGGTGTACAACTCGAAAATTATTTGATTAAAAGATAAACATGATTTAACAATAAAGATAAAGGTACATTTATGTTATTTCAACTTGCACAGGAAAATGAAATTACCCTAACTCTATCGAAATGACTGAACAAAAAATATTCCTGCAAAATTTCCGAAATTTTTGAAAAAACCAGTGAAATACAGTTGAATAACTGCAAGAGTTGTGAAAGCGGTTTCATGAGTTTTGCGAATTTAGCAATTTGTTGTCTTTTGAAAACGCATGAAAAATATGGAACCGCTTACACAAACTTGTATGGAGTAGAAAGTGAGATCAAAAAAATTAGGCAAGATGCACAAACCGAAAACCAATGACAAATTTGGGTAAAAAACCGAGTATAGGCTATTTTTGTTGTTGACATTCACAAAAGAGGGTGATAAAATCACAAATGCAAACAAAATGATATACCGTGTTTTTGTAAGATGCACCAAATACAAAGCAAATCGTTTAGCTTGTTTTGTTCGTGTCTCTTTTTCTATGGCAGCGGTTCCACAGAAAAGGGGACAAGTTTCGGTATGTTTCAGCGTCACGGGGGGAACCTGTTATTCGGATGTTGCCTCGGGCAAAAACAGCCTTGTGTTTTCTTATTGAAAGCGCGGTCATCACAATATTTTTAGGAGGTTATACCGTATGGCAGCAGCAGCTAAACCGGCAAAGCCGGCGTATGAGCTGAGCGGCTGGGAGCGCTTTAAAAAAGATGTTGTCCGCGACAAGTGGCTGTATCTTCTGATTCTTCCCGGCATGCTTTTCATGCTCATCTTCCGCTATATCCCGATCTTCGGCAATGTGATTGCTTTTATGGACTTCAACCCCTACAACATGTGGAACAGCACATGGGTAGGCTTTGACCAGTTCATCAAGCTTTTCAATAAGCCGGCGTTCATGCAGACTTTCTACAACACCCTCTACATCTCCATTTTGAAGATGGTATGTGGCTTCCCGATTCCGATCATCCTCGCTTTGATGATGAACGAGATGCGCAACATGCAGTTTAAGAAAGTGGCGCAGACACTCCTTTATCTGCCGCACTTCATTTCTTGGGTTGTTATGGCCGGTCTCATCATGAATTTCCTCGATCCGTCCACGGGCCTCGTTACCGCGCTCCTCAAGAGCATCACGGGCAAGGACCTGCAGGTGCTTACCGACAAGGCGCTCTTCGTCCCGATGCTGATTATCACCGACATCTATAAGACGATGGGTTGGGGCACGATTATTTACTTCGCGGCGCTGTCCGGTGTTGACCCGCAGCTTTACGAAGCAGCCGAGATTGACGGTGCACGCAAGTGGAAGCAGATGATCAACATTACGCTGCCGGCGATTACCCCGACGATTGTTATCATGCTGATCCTCAACTGCAACAACATCGTAAACGCAGGCTTCGACCAGATCTTTATGCTGTATTCCGCACTGGTTTATGACGTAGCCGATATCATCGATACGTATGTGTACCGTATCGGTATCCAGAAGGCAGACTACTCCTTCTCTACCGCAGCGGGCATGTTCAAATCCGTCATCGCTCTCGTCATGATCCTCATCGTCAACTTTGTTGCCAAGAAGACCGGCAACGAGGGTATTTGGTAAGGAGGTTATGAACATGGAAAAGAACAAAATCAAAACCTCCACAGGCGAAAAGATCTTTACCGTATTCAACTACGCGTTCTTTACGCTGCTCTGCCTCGTCATGCTGTATCCGTTCTGGCATGAGATCATGCTTTCCTTCAGCTCCCTTGAAGCATCCATGAAGGGCGGCATCTTCCTCTGGCCGAAGGGCTTTAACCTGGATACTTATAAATCCGTATTTAAAAACCCGAACATCTACACGGGCTTCCGTACCACGATCATCGTCACGATTGCCGGTACGGCACTGGGCACGCTGCTCACCGCTATGACCGCTTATCCGCTGTCTAAGTCCAGACTGCGCGGCGGCAAAGTGTTGATGACGCTTGTCCTCTTCACCATGATTTTCTCCGCCGGTATGATTCCGAGCTTCCTGCTCATTCAGACAATCGGCCTTATGGATAACATCCTCGCGCTGATCCTGCCGGGTCTCGTAAGCGCATACAACTGCATCATCATGAAGAGCTTCTTCCTTTCCATTCCGGAAAGCCTTGAAGAATCTGCCCGCATCGACGGTGCAACCGACCTGCGCATCTTCTTCTCCATCATCCTGCCGCTTTCCAAGGCGACCATCGCCACCATCGCGCTGTTCACAGCTGTTGGCTACTGGAACGACTACTTCTCCACGGTCCTTTATATCCGCTCCGTTGATAAGTGGGCTCTGCAGGCGGTTCTGCGCAACATGCTGACGAATACACAGCAGGCAATGCAGCAGGCAGGCGTCAACGTCATGGCGCAGACGAATACCAACGCACAGACGATCAAGGCCGGTACCATCGTGGTTTCCACGGTGCCGATCCTCATCGTGTACCCGTTCGTGCAGAAGTACTTCGTTAAGGGCGTTATGATCGGCGGCGTTAAGGGCTAAGCCCGCACTCTTTTGGGTTGTCCCGAAGCATGGCTTCGGAAAACTATATTATCATTATTTCCAAAGAAAGGATTTTAGTCATGAACATGAAGAAAATCGCATCCGTTGTTCTGGCACTTGCACTGAGCGTAAGCGTATTTGCAGCGTGCGGCAGCAACGGCAATTCTTCCGCAAGCTCTACGGCTTCCACCGAGAGCAGCACTGCTTCTACCGACAGCAGCGCAGCTTCTACCGACAGCAGCGCAGCTGCGACCGGCGACAAGATCGACGTTCTGAACCAGAGCGAAACGATGGACGTTTCCGTTGCAGTTATGACCGGCTTCACCGCAGCTGACAGCCGCGTTCAGAAGGAACTTGAGGAAAAGTACAACGTTAAGTTCAATCTCGTTGTTCTCCCGGGTTGGGCTGACGGCCAGTCCCAGATCTCCCTGCTGATGGCATCCAACGACATGCCGAACATCATGTGGTGGTGGACCATGGATACCGAGTACAACAAGTGGGTGAAGGCAGGTTTGTTGGACGATGTCTCCGCTTACATGGATAAGTACACCGTTATCCGCGACTACTACAACAAGATGGACCCGAAGACCCTTTTCTATGCATCTGAGGCCGACGGCTCCATTTACAGAATCCCGGGCGACGTTGCTGAACCGTCCTGCGAGAACCTCTGGATCCGTCAGGATTGGCTCGATAACCTGAATCTTAAGACTCCGACCACGATCGAAGAGCTCAACGAAGTGCTCCGCGCTTTCACGGAGGACGATCCGGACGGCAACGGTCAGAACGACACCTACGGCCTCGGCGGCGACGGTTACGACTTCCGTTCCTTCTGGCCGTGGATTCAGTCCTATGACCAGACCCATTACAGCCGTTTCTGCGTAGATGACGACGGCGTTGTCACCTACGGCCCGGCTAACGAGGGCACCAAGAACTGGGTTAGCGACGTTGCTGATCTGTATGCAAAGGGCTACATCACCCCGAACATCACGCAGGATACCGACCGTGACGAGCAGATGGCAAACGGCGGCTTCGGCGTAACGTACAGCTGGTGCGCATGGAACAACCCGGACTCTGCTCCGATGATGTCCTTCTATGCTTCCAACCCGGATGCTAAGTGGGTACCGATCGACATGGTCAAGGGTTCCAACGGCAACCCGCAGGAAGACCCGGCTACAAGCGCTGCTTGGGCATATTTCGCAATCACCAACACAGCTTCCGATCCGGAAAGACTGTATGCAACTTGGGACGACATGTGCGATTCCGATAACTACATCGCACGCCGCTTTGGTATCGAAGGCACCGATTACAAGTACGACGAGAACGGCCAGTATGTCGCTATCGTTGGCCCGGACTCCGAGGAAAACACCTCTAAGAATATCGGCCTCAAGCTGTTCGATAACCTCATGAACCGTAAGGACGAGTGCAACATCTCCAATACTCCGGAGACGACCGCTCTGTTCAAAAAGTCCGGCGAAAACAGCCGCTATGCTGCTGCTCACCTCGTTGAGTGGAAGGATCCGGCTTCCTTCGAGTCCTGGACCGAGTGCAGCGCTGACATCGAGGCTGAGAAGGATCAGTACCTCTGGGGTGTCATTGCCGGTCAGGAATCCATCGACGATTGGGACAACTATGTTGCAACGCTGAACAGCCTCGGCCTCGAGGACGTTCTTGCTGAAGCAAACGAGGACTATGCAGAGCTCAGCGCTCAGATGGAAGAGTACCTCGCTGCTCACGGCGAAGCGTAATCGATTGATCTGATCTCGATTAAAATGTATACAGATGGGGGAAGCTTTCGGGCTTCTCCCATTTTGTTTCTTATGCAAAAATAAGCCGCGAAAAAACTGTGCATGTTTGCAAGAAAATGTGCGTTTTTTTCTCTATATGAAATTTGCAAAAAGATATTGAATTCTCACTTTGCATCGGCTACAATGCAAAGAAAGGCAAATATACGCCTGTGCAAATACCCCGAAGGAGTTGTAAAAAATGAGCAAACTGTCTCTTGCCGGCGCGTGGAAGCTGCGCGGCGAATTTATGGACGTTACGGCAGAGCGCTACAACGAAGTGCTGCGTAAAATGGACGCAGCCCCCGTGCGCGCAACGCTGCCGGCGTTCTTAAAGCTTGAAGACCTTTCCGAAGAAGAACAGGCAGAGTTTTTAAAAGACCCGAACCCGCATTTTCACGTGATGACGGATAAAGCGAATCATGCGTTCCCTTCTAAATACGGCTTTATCCCCATGACCGTGCCGGGCGACGTCACCACCGCCCTCATCGAAAACGGCATCGCAGAAGAACCTTTTTTGAAGGAAAACACAAAGAAAAACCAGTGGATTAAGGATCTTTCCTGGTGGCTCGTCCGCGATTTTGACGTCACAGAGGAGATGCTGAACGAAGACATCGTGCGCCTCAACATTGAAATGCTCGATTTCAATGCGGATATCATCGTAAACGGCATGCCCGCCGCGCACCACGAAAACGCGTTCTGCGCGTTCAGCGAAGACATCAAGCGCTTTTTGCACGTCGGCAAAAACCAGCTCGTCATTCGCCTCACCTCCGGCATGGAGCTGCACTATCCGCGCGACGCCGTTTCGTTCTACTGCGCAAGTGAAAACGCCATCTGTGACCAGCGTGTCTACACCCGCAAGCCGCAGTTTACCTACGGCTGGGACTGGTGCCAGCCCGTGCCCACCTGCGGCATCGGCCGCTCCATCGAGATTGAAGCGTTCAGCGGTGCGCAGGTCATCGCGTCCCGCGTCGATACGTTAAAGCTCGACGGCGATGACGCCGAAGTGGAGTTCCACTTCGAAATCGAAAAATCCGACATGGTCTCAAGTGCCGAGTGCGAGTTTACCTATACGCTCGAATTTGAGGGTAAAACCGTTTACACCGGCAAAAAAACGCTCATGCTCGTCGGCGGCGTGAACTTCGCCGAGGAACGCGTCACAATCAAAAACGCGAAGCTCTGGTGGCCGAACGGCTACGGTGCGCAGAACCTCTATACCTTTAAAGCCTGCTGCGTCACAAAGGGCATCCTGCACGAGATGCAGCCGAAGAAGATCGGCATCCGTACCTTGGAGCTCGATACCTCTAAGCTCGAAGACGGCAGCCGCAACTTCTTCTTTAAGGTGAACGGCGTGCGCATCTTCTGCAAGGGCGGCAACTGGGTGCCGACGGACTCCCTTTATCTGCGCACCCCGAAGGAAAGCTACGAAACCCTCGTGCGCGAGGGCGCGGCGGCGCACTTCACCATGTTCCGCATGTGGGGCGGCGGCACGTATGAGCCGGACTGCTTCTATGAATATTGCTCGGAGTACGGCATTTTGCTGATGCACGACTTTATGTACGCTTGCGCGTTCTACCCCGACCACAAAAACGATTTCCTCTTTGAGGCGGAGCGCGAAGCCGAGTACCAGACAAAGCGCCTTGCACATTATCCCTGCATGGCCATCTGGACGGGCAACAACGAGATTGCGGAATCCTACACCGATTGGTTCCCGGCGCCCATCAAACCGGAGCGCTTCTACGGCGAGAAAATATTCAACTATATTCAGCCGCGTGCCGTGCACCGCAACAGTCCGCTCGTTCCGTATATGCCGTCCTCGCCGTACTTCGGTGACCGCGCCAACGAGAGCGAACAGGGCGACGTACACGCATGGTCGTTCTTCGGCCGTCACCCGAAAACGAAGTTCAAGTTTGTCTATGAGCTTGAGGCGTTCGACCGCATCCCGGCGCGCTTCTCCAGTGAATACGGCTTCTTCGGCGCACAGATGGAAAGCACCGTTCGCCGTTACCTCGACGGCACCGAAATGCGCTTCGATAACCCCATCTGGAAGCACCACGGCGAGTTTGACCGCAAGCGCAGCAACATCGACGGCGCGATTGACCGCCATTTGACGGAGTTCAAAACCCTCGATGAACACGGCTATCTGCTGTACAGCGGCATCATGCAGGGCCTTCTGTACGCCGAGCTTGCCGAAGCCATGCGCCGCAAGCCGTACGGCGCAGGCGACCTCATCTGGATGTACAACGATTGCTGGCCGGAGACAGGTTGGACGATCATCGATTATTACCTGACGAGAAAGATCTCGTTCTATTTCTTAAAGCGCGCGTTTGCAACGAAAAAGCTCATCATCCGCGCGTGTGAGGGCGGCGCAGAAGTGACTGTCATCAACGAAACGCCCGAAGCGTTCACGGCGGATATTCACTGCGGCTACATGACCTTTACCGGCGAGACCGACAGTCTCTGCACAAAGACGCTCAAGGTCGCTCCGCACTCCATGCAGCAGTTCCACATTTCTGTCTGCAATGACTTGAAGCACGGCTTCTTCTTTGCAAGCGCCGAGGGCTTCGGCACCGCCGACAGCCTGCGTGCGTATTACCGCGATTACGTCTTCCCGGAAAGCGATGCAAAGATTGAAAAGGTGGAGCAGGACGGCAACGATCTGCTCGTGACGATCCGCGCGAGCGTGTACACGCCGTTTGCGTACCTCATGACGAGCGACGACCGTGTGCATTACGATGATAACTACGTTACGCTCTACCCGAACGAGCCGAAGACGCTCCGTGTGGAAAACTGCACGGAAACGCCTGTGCTGCACGTTGCCGCACCCGCCCCGAGCGAAGAAACGAAAAAAGCCAGCTATACGGATTCTTGGTTCTGATACGTACTGAAATGCTGCCGCATAGAGCCCCGCTTTGTGCGGCATGCTTTCTATGAAAATAACGAGTTTTGAAAGGAGTTTCGCATGAAATACCGTTTTCAAGATAACACCCTGCCGTTTGAAGAGCGCGCAAAAGACCTGCTCTCCCGCTTAACGCGCGAAGAAAAGGTCGGCATGATCACGTCGCAGCTCGATGATATTCCGCGCCTCGGCATTAAAAAGACGCACATCGGCACCGAGATCGCGCGCGGCGTTGTAAACCGCGACCAGAAGCGCGAGACCACCATTTTGCCGCAGCCGTGGGGCATGGCGGCCATGTTCGACGATGCCCTCATGGAGCAGCTTGGAGACATGGCAGGCGACGAAACGCGCATCACGCACGATATGGAAGAAAGACCGTCCTCTCTGGAGCTTTTCGGACCCACCATCGATATGGAGCGCGACCCGCGCTGGGGCAGAAACGAAGAAGCCTATGGCGAAGACCCGTGCCTTACGGGTAAAATGAGCGCCGCCTACTGCCGCGGCCTTACGGGCAAGGACGAGAAGTATTTGAAGACCGCGCCTTTGCTCAAGCATTTCTACGCCAACAACTACGAAAACGAGCGCCAGACGACGAACGCGAACATCACCCCGCGCTTAAAGCACGAGTATTACTTAAAAGCGTTTGAGCCCGCCGTGCGCGAAGGCCGCGCGCCGGGCCTTATGACGGCGTACAACTGCATCAACGGCGTAGAGGGCGTCAACAACCCGGACGTTTCGGAAATCTGCAAAAAAGAGTGGGGCATGACGTTCGCTGTCAGTGACGGCGGCGATTTCGGCCAGAACGTCGCCGCGCACCGCACGTATGAAAACCACGCGCAGTCTATGGGCGACATTCTCGGCGTCGGCGCGGATATGATGCTCGACAGCCGCTCCATGGTCGACCCTGCCGTGCGTGAAGCGCTCGAAAAAGGCTACCTCACCGAAGAAAACCTCGATAAAGCCGTGTATTCCACGTTATTGCTGCGCTTTAAGCTTGGCGATTTCGATGAAGACCACCCCTACGCGCATATTGACCCCGCAAAGCTCGCAAGCCCCGCGCACAAGGCGCTCGCCGTAAAAGCGGCAAAGGAGTCCGTCATCCTGCTTGAAAACCGTGGTATGCTGCCTTTAACCGACGACGGCAAGTGCACCGTCGCGGTTGTGGGCCCGCTCGCAAATGAAAACTACATCTGCTGGTACTGCGGCTATGCACCGAACCAAACGCCGGTCGTCAAGGGCTTCAGAGAAAAGCTTGGCGAAGACCGCGTACTGTTCGATGAAGGCTTTGACCGCGTGCGTATCCGCTCCGAAAAAACCGGCAAGTACCTGCGCATCGCCGAAAACGGCGCGGTATATGCCGATGCCGACGAGAACACCGCCGACCTCTTTGAGCGCGCGGATTGGGACTTCGGCGCATGGACGCTGCGCAGCGTGCGCACCGGCAAGTACCTCACCGAGGACAAAAATTTCTTCGACGAGACCCCGCAGGACGAAAACGCCGTCACCATCGACCCCGGCATGAACTGCACGGCAGACGTGGTGTTCGGCTGGTTCGTGAAAGAACTGCTGTATGCCAAGGAAGAAGACGGCGTTTTGTACCTCGATACCTGGCAGCACCGCGCTGTGTCCGTAAACGACGAAAATAAGCTCGTTGCAAAGGCCGGCTCCGGTGACTGCCCCTGCAAGCAGTTTACACTGGAAGTCGTTTCCTCCGGCGCAGAGCGTGTAGCAGAGCTCGCGCAACGCGCCGACCACGTCATCGTCTGCGCGGGTAACCAGCCGCTCATCAACGCGCGCGAGGAGTATGACCGTCCGGATATCCGCCTGCCGAAAGCCCAGACCGCGCTCCTGAATGCCGCAGCGGCCGCAAACGAGAGTACCTTACTGTACCTCGTCACGGGCTATCCGTTCGCCATCAACAAGGAGAAGGACACCGCCAAAGCCGTGCTGTGCTCCACGCACCTCGGCCCGTGCCTCGGCCATGTTGCTGCCGCGACCGTCTTCGGCGAAAACAATCCCGCCGGCCGCACCCCGACCACGTGGTATCGTTCTGTTCGTGATCTCCCCGCGCTTGACGATTACGACATCGCGAAAAACCATGTGACGTACCTCTATTTTAGGGGCAAGCCGCTCTACGCGTTCGGTTACGGTCTCAGCTATACGACTTTTGCATACAGCAATCTGACCGTTAAGCAGGAAAACGGCGAAGTCATCGCAACTGTAAACGTGCAGAACACCGGCGCTCTTGACGGCGACGAAGTGGTGCAGCTTTACATGAGCCTGCCGGGCTCCCTGCGTGTACGTCCCATCCATGCACTCAAAGCCTTCAAGCGCGTGCACATCAAGGCGGGCGAGACCGTCACCGTTACGCTGAACTTCAAGATCGACGACCTTGCCGTTTGGTGCAACGGCAGAAAGATCTACACGGTCGAAAGCGGCGTGTATAAAATGGAAGTCGGCGCGGCGAGCGACGACATCCGCCTTACCGCCGACGTGGAGATTGCAGGCGAAGCGTTCCCGGGTCGACCGGGCTTCTTCAAGCAGGAAGCCATCGATGCCGATGATTACAGCGGCGTCACGTTCCTCACGGATAAGCGCGACGGCGAAACGTATGTGGAAGCGAAGGATTTCCGCAGCTTCCTCGTATATAAGAACATGGATCTCACCGGCTGCAACGCGTTCGAGTGCGCCATGAGCGCGCCCTCCGGCGACGTGGAGATCCTCCTTGCGGATAACAAGACCGGAAAAGTTCTCGGCAAAGCGGGCGGCACAGGTACCGGAAGCCTCACAAAGTTCACATCGTTTACGTGCGATGTCGCCGCCGAAGCCGGACTCACCGAGCTGCGCATCGTCTTCACAAAGCAGACGTCCTTAAAGTGGTTCCGTTTTTACACGGTGTGAGTTTTAAACCGATTTAAATTCAAAAGTTGAATACTCGAAAAGGGGCAGCGCTGTGCTGTCCCTTTTTGCATGTGTGCCTTTCTGACGGTCGCTTTGCTCGCCGTTTGGGAGACCCGGTTTTTTCAGTTGCATTTGAAATCATACGAAAAAGGTATACTATGCCCGAAAAGCATGTGGTTCAATCCATTATAAGTATTTGACATTTTAACCCATCACGGGTATACTAAACTTCAAGTAAAGTACAGGGCGTATATTTGTATTGATATTCGTTTTCAGAAAGAGGGAAGAACAAAAGCTATGTTCAGCGGACGTTTATGGGAGCTCTTTATAGACTCCTTTCCGAAAATTCTCATCCCCGGCCTGACGGTCACCATTCCGCTTACTGTCATTTCGTTCACCTTTGCACTCATTATCGCGGTCATTATGGCGCTGGTGCAGTTCGCAAACGTGAAGGTTTTAAAGCAGATTGCGCGTTTTTACATTTGAATCTTCCGCGGCACACCGCTGCTTGTGCAGTTGTTCGTTGTGTTCTTCGGCCTTTCCCGCGTCGGCGTTTTGCTCGATCCGTTTCCGGCGGCAGTTATCGTGTTCTCTCTAAATGAGGGCGCGTATTGTGCCGAGACCATCCGCGCTGCGCTTGAATCCGTGCCGAAGGGTCAGCTTGAAGCCGGTCAGTGCGTGGGGCTTACCTACCTCCAGACCATTTTCCGCATCGTGCTGCCGCAGGCCATGCGCACGGCGTTCCCGCCGCTTTCCAACTCGCTCATCTCCATGGTCAAGGACACCTCCCTTGCGGCGAACATCACCGTAACGGAAATGTTCATGGTCACACAGCGCATCGTGGCGCGCACGTATGAGCCGCTGCTTTTATACCTTGAGGTCGGCCTCATATACCTCATTTTCTCCACGGTGCTCACTTGGGTGCAGCGCTTTGGCGAAAAGAAGCTCGCGTCTTACGGACACAAGGAGGGCTGAGTTATGCTGCAAATTCTGGACATTAAAAAATCCTTCGGCGAGCTGCATGTGCTGCGCGGCGTCGATCTCGACGTGGAGCAGGGCGATGTGGTTGCCATCATCGGCCCGTCCGGCTCCGGTAAAACAACCCTCCTGCGCTGCATAAACTTCCTCGAAAAAGCCGACAGCGGCACCTTGATTTTTGATAACGAAAAATTCGAATTCGATAAGATTACCAAAAAAGAGATTGCGCGCCTGCGCCGCAAAACGGCGTTCGTGTTCCAAAACTACAACTTGTTTTTAAACAAAACAGCGCTGCAGAACGTCACAGAGGGTCTCATCGTCGCCCGCAAAATGCACAAGGCGGAAGCCATTGAGATCGGCAAAAAAGCGCTCGACAAGGTCGGTCTTTCCGACCGTTACGATTATTACCCCTCGCAGCTTTCCGGCGGCCAGCAGCAGCGCGTTGCCATTGCCCGCGCCATTGCGACAAACCCGGAGATCATCTTCTTCGACGAGCCGACGAGCGCGCTTGACCCGGAGCTCACCGGCGAAGTGCTTTCCGTCATGCGCGACCTCGCAAATGAGGGCATGACGATGCTCGTCGTCACACATGAAATGGGCTTTGCCCGCACGGTCTCAAACAAGGTCATTTTCATGGAAGACGGCGTTATCGTCGAGCAAGGCTCCTCGAAAGAATTTTTCGAGAACCCGAAGGAGGAACGCACAAAAGCGTTCCTGCGCACCATTCAGGGAGACATGGATTGATTTTTGTCAGTCCGTTATCCATATTTATCCTACTTAAGCAAAGGAGTAAGAGAACATGAAAAGAACACTTTCTTTACTTATGGCTGTGCTGATGCTCACGGCAGTCGTGCTTACGGGTTGCTCCTCGGGCGGCACAACGTCCGGTGCGGCAAGCAGCAGCGATGCTTCCTCTGCATCGAGCAAAGCGGAAAGCGAGTCTTCCGCAGCGGAAGGAAACGACCTGCTCGCGCAGATCAAGGAAAAGGGCACCATCACGGTCGCGATGGAAGGCACTTGGGCGCCGTGGACATACCACGATGCCGACGATAACCTTGTCGGCTATGACGTAGAAGTTGCGCAGAACATCGCAGAAAAGCTCGGCGTAGAGGTCAACTTTGTCGAGGGCGAGTGGGACGGCCTGCTTGCCGGTCTTGATGACGGCCGTTATGACATCATGGTCAACGGCGTAGGCGTCACGGAAGAGCGCGCGGAAAAGTACAACTTCTCTACCCCGTATGCATATAACCGCACCGCTGTTATCGTGCGCGGCGATTACGATGAGATCAACTCCATGGAAGATCTCGAGGGCAAAATGACCGCCAACACCATTTCCAGCACCTATGCAACGCAGGCAGAAGCCCACGGCGCAACGGTCACGGGCGTGGACGATCTCAACCAGACCATCGAGCTTCTGCTCTCCGGCCGTATCGATGCGACTCTGAACGCAGAAGTTGTATTCGCAGACTACGTAAAGGAGCACCCGGAAGCGAACATCAAGATTGCTACGTTCTCCGATGAAGTCGAAAAGGTCGCCATTCCGATCCGCAAGGGCGACGACACCGCAACGCTGCTCGCAGCCGTTAACGACGCGCTGAAGGAAATGAGCGAGGACGGCACCCTTACCGCTCTCTCCGAAAAATACTTTGGCACCGACATCTCCAAAGAGTAATTTAAAGTAAATTCAGCAAAACAAAGCTCCTGCCCGCGTTTCTGAACCGCACCAGATTATGCGGACAGCACAAAAAGCCCCCATGTAGGATATTGAG
>OLPZ01000104.1_pt1 | contig 66892 bp, 60 predicted proteins | sample 1672711 | NCBI WGS metagenome assembly OLPZ01 (sample SAMEA3136716, study PRJEB25190) | human gut metagenome
AGATTTAAGCGTAAATAAGCCATTTGTCAACCACACGATTGTAGATTAGCCGATTGATTAATTTCATATAGAATTTTTGTTCTTTTATTTTGGTGATTAATATAATCTGTATAAAATGAATCAGCACCATATTTTTTTGCTACTTCAATTCCATTTTTTAATTCATTGATAAAAGCAATTGCCAACTCTTGAAGTTTTGTATCTTCAAATTTTTTTTCTGAATATTCCTCTACACAATCTAATTCAGATTGTTCAAGGCTTGCGTACAATTCTGCTGATTCCTCTAAATTGTTAGAATCTGCAATTTCCCATCTTTCTTCTAGTCCTTTTGCCAAAGCAGTCATAAATTCTTCATCATAAGTCTTTTCAACTGAACTAGCATTATTTGAAGCAGATGATGAACAACCACATAACAAAAAGAATGATAAAAACATTCTTATCTAACATACCTTAACACCCACTTAAAAGAAGATATTGGAGGACTGTATGCAGGAGTTACAGATATCTCTCCTTTTGAAGTATTCCAATTATGATCATCTGTTTGATCACCGCCTACCCCACCTCTTACTCCTCTAAACTCATTACAATGTGCACCTACCATATGACCATCTCCAATGTACATTTCAGTATGTTCTTCTCTTAAAAGCACATCACCTGGTTGTAGCTGATCCACACTCACATAGTCAAAGATAATGAATCCTTGTGCTGCATAATCTACCTTCATTGTGTATGTTGTTTCTGAAGGTCTAAAAGGGATCCCTGCAGCGACATATGCAGCGGTCACAAATGATGAGCAATCATAATCCGGATTGCCATATCGATGTTCCTGGCAATACCCATATGCATCATTCTCAGCAATATTAACTGCCCATTCTACAGCTTTACTAGTCACGCTGCCATCAGATGGTAACAGATCATTTGAGGTATTCGTCATCTTAGCTGCGTATTGTTTTAGGTCATTGGATAACTCAATTACCGTTTCTTTCTTATCTTCCGAAACAGTTATTCCAGGACCCTGTTCTAGTTTTGTAAATATCTCCTCTTGATTATCAGTCTTGAAATAAACTAGGTACGCACTGATTGATGTGCCTGTACTTTCAATAGTTTGTCCTGTTTCAATATAGTGGTATAGAGATACACCTTCTGCTAGATAGAAGTTCTCATAATCTGATGGTATATAATACTGAAATCTCAAATATTCATTTTCTAACCATTCAGATGTTCTTGTTTCCAAATTTGCAAATACACCGCCAAACAATGTTCCAATCTTTCCCTGAAGCCAATCTTCAAAGTATTCAGGGATTGTATCAACTGCGTGTTCCACAACGTATATCGTCATTGGAATAGCTAATACCGGTATAGCAAACAAAAGAAGTAGAATGATAATTTTCACCCTACTTCTTGGTTTCTGATGTTGTCCATAATAAGACATTAGAACATCGCTCCCATATCATTTAGTTCTGCTCGTGATGGTGATACATGAATTGTTAATCTTCTTTGTTCGCCAATAATCAGTAATGCATCACCCTGTGTAAAGTTTTCTATCCAAAATATTTCATTTTCATTCAGATTTTCCAGTTTACTTAAATCCTGTGTTGCATCATGATTCATTGCTAATACTAGTTTATATGCACTGTTATTAAAGATTGCTTTTCCATCTGTAATGATATGTCGATCTGCAAAGTCATGAGGTTCCTGAGTACCAATAACCATCATATTTTTGTATTTACGACTTCTTCTTACAAATTGTGCAAGCAGTCTTGCTGTATTGCCTCGTTGAATGACGGACTGTGCTTCATCGACAATAAATGCTGATTCATATGAGTCATCCAGGCATAATGACCAGGCATATGTAAACATGATGTAATATAGAGCATTCTGTAGTTCTTCACTAGCTGTATACAACTTCTTTGTTCCAAATGACACAATTTTTCTTCCATAGCCATTTATCTTGATTGTTGTATGACCATTAAAGTAAACACCCCATTCATTCATGATTCTTTGCATACGGCGAGATAATTCATTCAAGAAAATCAGGTTTGGCGAATCTTTATTCTTCTTTTCTTCTCGTTTGATTTCCGCATCCAATACTTCATTAAAGTCTGTGAATGTTGGAAATACATCCGGTGCAATATATCTGAAATCAGTCCATGTACCTGCTGTTCTCTTTATTCCAACCTTTGCATATGTTTTCTTAACTAACGGTCCAACAAAAGTTAATGCGTCTTCAGACATCTTAGGAAACAAAAAAGAAAAGATGTTCGTCACATCTTCAATTACGTTATTGATTGCTAGTTCTGTGTCCCAAACAACTTCTTCATCGTCATCTTCAGAGGATATTGGTTTCAAATCAAATGGATTGATAATATTGCCACGTTTTCCCCAGTCAATATAGATACCTCCATTCAGATTGGTTAATCGTTCATTCTTATTTTCCGGATCCACCCAAATACATGTAATCTTCTTTTCAATCATCTGGCGAATCATCATAGACATTGCTGTTGTTTTGCCTGATCCTGATGCACCAATCACTATGACATTTCCATTCAATCGATTCTGCAGCTTTGATTCATTAGGATTATGCAGGTAATACATCGTATCTAAAAAAATCTTTCCACCATTCTGATACTCTTCACCAATTAGGAATCCCTTTGGATCATTCAACGTTTCATAAATCCATGGATATAGACCTGCGACTGCATATGAAGTAAGTGGCACGCCAATATTAAATTCAATAACAGGATCAAAACCTGAATCGCAGAACAATGGTGTAGCCACTTTAAACAAGGATTCTTGCATTACAACTCCTTCAGTTACATTAAAGCCATGTGCCTGAAGATTTGCTTTTAACTTACCTCTTTCATCTTTTAGTTCTACTTCGCTATCTGTAACGATTTGGAAGATAATCACCAGGTTATGTGTCTTGTCATTCATTTGAACTACTGAATCAATGTAATCACGCTGCGATTCAATTTCCTGTTGGATACGTCTTCTTTCTGTTTCATCTCTCGATTTTTCATATCGCAGCTTTCGATCATTCAAGTCCTTTGTCAGATACTTTTGCATATTCATATTTAATCGTGATGTTTTTACAAACAGTTTTACTTTAGGATTATTCAGATAATCGCATAGAAGACCTATACCATAATCTTCTGGCAGTTTAGTGACAAGCAATGATTGGATATAATTATCCCCTAATTGCAGATGTTTCGATTTCACTTTTAAACCGATTGGTGCAATCTTACTGCGTTGAATCATATTTGTGGACGGTTTCTTATTGGCAATTGGATCACCATACGCCCCAAATAATTCTGTTTGATCTATTGTTTCATAAGAGTCTCTTTCTTCATTGTATTCATAATGCATGTTCAAGAAAGAATATGTCCCTCTAGTAAATGTATAATCGTTGATTAAGTCATTTTCAAAATAGTAAGCCACAAGTGAATAGAAATCTCTCTTATTCAATGGTTTTGGTTGGAAACCGGCATTACTCCATAATCGTAGTAAATCTGCATAATCTTTATCTAGAATCGACTCATCTTCATTACGAATCATAATAAAGAATTCTTTCTCACGGTGTGTTTCCTGAAATGCATAAATCTTTTCTAGATCAGCATTTATCATATTTCGATTAGATGGTTCTGGCTCCTGCAAATACTGTTCATTCAAATCGTTAATCCATGTATCACAATTGACTGGACTATATACAAATTCAAACCACATTTCTGATGGTGCACTATTCATGCATAATCGGATTCCTTCAATCCACTGTCTTTGTTCGTCTTCACGATTGATGAAGATATTATTAGGTGTCAGTTTAATTCCCTTGATAATGTAACGTTTCTGATTTCTACCAATGATAATGTGGTCATCTTCTACAGACTGAATATCCATCCATCGCAAGGTTGATGCAGTATCTTTCTGCATTTGTTTAACAACCTTCTGCGCATGAAGAAGCTCTCGCTTCTGTTTCTTCTCCATACTTGTTAATTTACGTTTCTTCTGTTTCTGCATTAGGCTTCATCATCCTCCTTGTATATTCCTTCCCAGATATACGTTCTCTTTGATTTCGAGTATTTCATCAGTAATCTAAGAAATTCCAGATTGTTGTGATAGACACCATTTGTAGGCATTGTCAGCGTGTATGTGATTGCTGCAGGTAAAAACAAAATCACTACCACCAACAAATTATTTTGTCTCAATGTTCCGACATAAATAATCATCGATAGCAGTGATATAAGAATTCCAGATAACAAGAGAATCAAGTCAATCCAACGATATCTACCTAATATCAATCTTCCACTTTTAAAGTTCTTTGGAGCATTAAATATCATTTATCTTTCTATCCTTCACTTTCCTATTCTTTGCTTGATTTACATGTTGTTTATAATCTAGTCTAGATGATTTAATACCTTCAAATTTTCTACCTACTGAAGTATTGCGTTTGATGTCCTGACGTTGTGCTCTACTGTTGAATACACGTTGAGCTGATCTTTGATACATGTGTCGTGCAAATGTTTGTGCCATTGCACCCGTTCTACTTTTTGGTTGTATTCTACCAACAGGTGTATTTTCACGTACTGTCTTACCATCACCATATTCCAATATACCTCTATCATTTACATAAGAGCTAACCGGCTTCGTCCCCGGAAATGATGATGTCTCTGATTGTCTTGTTGATTGATAAGATGTAGATGGTTCACTGATATAGGATTCACCTCCTATATTGCTATTGCCTGATTCGCCATTTATCTTATAGCTATGAGAACCTACTTGAAATGTACCACCACCTGCATTTGCCGGATTCAAAGATCTACCGCCCAGCAATCTGCCTGTTCCATACGTTGCAACTGCAGCACCTGTTTTCGTTGCACCCCCTACATAACTGGCAATGTTATAAGCAGCTTGTCCACCACCTATTGCAAGTCTTGTACCAGCACCTGCAGCTTGTCCTAACATCATTGCACTCTGCATCATCTGCATACCAGCTTGTGTACCTGTATCATTTCCTAATAACTGCGCAATACCAGATGGACTGACCATAATCGCAAAGATAGACCCAATGAAGGCAATACCTTTTGCAACACCACCAAATGAAGTTGGTAAATTTGTCGCAAACGACATTGCAATCCATATCGTAGCCATTTGGAAATAACTCGTTAAAAAGTCACTCATACACAAACGGAACCAAAGTGATGGAGAGTTATCATTCGGATCAATGATTCCGGATAATGCATATGGTGCAATCGCAATCTTCATAAGCAGACCAACCATTCGTTGAACAATCTGTATTGCGATAAATACAAAAACATAAGCACTGAATCCACCTAGTATTACCATCAGAAAGATATTGGACGTATTTGAAATGTATTTATATTCACCCTGTAAATTCTTTTCATTGATTGTGTCTGTGGTGATCACATCAATAGCATGGTCACCCTCTTCTAAATCAATACTCACTGATTCACTTAAACTTCCGGAAAAATTTGCCATTCCGGATTCGATGATAATATCAGAAGGAACCACTTCTGCATTATTACTGATAATTGTCGGAAGTATTGTAGCTGAAGATGATGCAAGTTCACTCATCATCGGCATGATGACCGGCACAAGTGACAAAACTAATCCTACGGCCAGTACACGATTGATTAGCTCTGTTCCGCCAATCTTCTGCATTGTGGAATCATCCCAGAATGATCTGAATATGATTACTCCTATGCGAAATGTAATAAACAATCCAGTGACTGTTAATACGATTGCATAGAAGTTCCATATGAATCCAAAATCACCTAAATTTAATCCAAAAAATGACAAAATAATATCGTAAATATAATCTGTAATCTTCAATACAAAACTAGCCAGGAACCATAGCACTTCTCTGAAAACATCTCTAAATATTGATGACATTCACTTCACCTTTTAAGAAATAGAGAACATAGACAGCAATAGATCGATTGATTCTGCAATAACACCAACAATAATTCCATTCTTAACAGTAACCCAATAAGGTTTTTCGTTTCCTTCCTCTGCCTCCTTCGACCACCAATGAATTGCCTTTACTAACAAATAAATTCCTAATGTAACAGGTATCACCCATAATAAAGTGGATTCTAATGGATCAAGATAACTAGACACCCAGTTCCTTAATTCACCCGTGTTTAATCCTTCCGCATGCACTGTTGTCATGTTAAACAGTGGAATGCATGCTCCAATCAATACTAATACCTTGTTTTTTACATTCTTTATTCTTTTCATTTTCTTGTCCTTTCCAATAGAAAAAAGCCAAACACTGAGCAGCACTCAATGCCTGGCAATATAATCATTTATTTTTTATCTCTACGCAAAATTGGAATTGCTATCTATCTATTGCCTTCTCAATCATCTCAGCTTTTTCAGGCCTTCCCATCAGCCGATAGTATTTACACCACAGCAACGGCGATTGCAGCGGAATTACTTCTTCTCCCAGCAACATTTTCTCCACGATTTGCTCTTTGCGTAGAGCACAATCATAAACTTTTCCATCTTTCACGATTGCAAAACCAGCCATCACATCTACCTCAACAGAATCAACAAGGAACTCCATAAAGGTTTTTGTCCGGTACATAGGGGTTGAATTTGAATCAGATGGACAAAATTCACCCATTTCTGATAAAATCGTGCGAACGCATTCTGTATTGCGCTCAGCGACCATTAAATCAATATCGTGGAACTCAGAGGTGATCCCTTTGAAATACAGTAACATTGATGCACCTAAAGCCCATTCGACATGAGCCTCGTTTAGTCGGTGTGCAATTCTCAGCAGTAATTGTATTTTTTCTTGTGTTTCTGCCATACCATATCTCCACAAATTTCGTTTTGTTGAGCAGATCCGTTCATCCCTAAAAATCGGAATTTAGTGCTTACTCTTTTTGAAAATAACAATACCACATATCAAATAATACGCACAAAGTATGATTCCGCAAGGTCTTTCGATGTTGACAAGTTGCCCGGTATATTGCGTACTCATATAAATATATACACATCCAACGATAAAACCTCCTATGCACCCATACCACTTGTCCTTGAGCATAACAACAGCAGATCTGAACATAATTGCAATCCATACCCAGACCAAAGGATTGATTGTACCAAAACTACTTACAAAACCTAATACGGTATATAATAGCAGTGCAATAATCGCAGGAGTAAAATATATCATTTTCTTCATAATCATACCTCCAAATTTCGATTTGCTCGAGACTACTATACCATGAATATAGTTTGCATTTGAAATTTATCGTCTGATTAAAGAGGTATCATATATTCGATCACAATTCTCTAGCCTCAAACAATGCAAGGAGACTTCTAATTTCTTCTCATCCATAACTACTCCTCTTCATACCAGCATAAATGCTTTGACCAATATCAATAATCCAATCGATATCCAATATAGATTCCTTCTTCATTTTGTAACGGTGTGCAGCTATATGCTCCATGTGCACTTCCTGCCGCAATACATGCCTGATATCCACTATCCATGTCATACCCATCTGAGAACATAAAGTTCTGTGATCCTGACGTTCTATCAACTGAAGTGCTTCCTGATGATGGTTTCCTATCTTGAGATGGTTTTGTTGGATTTATTGGTTGCTGAAGCACCACTGGATCCCTATAAACGATAATTGTTTCTGGTTCCGGTGGATCTACAAATTTTAACTTTAATTCCTTCTCTGCTATATTTCCAGAGCAATCTTTAACACTATATACGACTGTTTGCTCATTCAACGATTCATCGATATCTGTACATGCAACTTCACTTGTCAAATCCCCATCTACTTCATCTATTGCATTAGATAAATATGCTTTACACACAAAAGATTGTTCTCCTCGTGTCAATGTTACTTCCTGATTAGACAATATAATAACGGGTGGTGTTGTATCAACGATATGAACCTTCATAGTTTCACTAATTGATTTCAACTGATTCTTCAAAAGATATACAACATCCACATCACAAATCATTGATGTATCAATTTCATCCGGCAATATCAGTTCCACATTTTCTTCTTGTGTATAGCTTTCAACATATAGCATTGGATTAAATGAAGCACCATATTGCAATGTCACTTCGTTCTGCTTCAAGTCAATCTGTAGTTCCTGATTTAAGATGGAATACACTCGATTTGCCACATATATTCCGGCACCTAAAACAAATACAAACACCAAAATTAAAACGCCACAAAACATGTTTTTAAGCTTTCTGGCGCGCACTTTTGTTTCAGCTTGTTCATCTATCATATTTGAATTAGATAGTGATTCTCTAAAATGTTGCATGGATTCCCAAGGCACTTCCGGATTTAAGAATGATTGCATTTGTTTCTCATCATATCCATCTTGTAACGCAAGACGAATCTGCTTCATCTGCAGGTTATCGTACTGTGGATTTGAATAGAATGACACCTGATCTGTAGTTAATCCATTCTTATATCCTTCATCAATTTCACGTTGCTGTGCATTTGTAAACTTCATTTCCATATTACTGTTCTAAAGATATTCCATCTAACGTGGGTTGAATGGATTTGACATTTGGTGAAATAACCTGAGTATTTGATTGATTCACTTGTTGCTCAATGTTAACATGCGTTGCTTGAAACACTCCATCCACTTCTTTCATGACGATTTCATTTCGGTGTTCCTGGTTAAACTGTTCCATTGTAATCATACCCGCATTCAGATCGATATAATCTGTTGCTAATAAAGCAAGATTTATTGCCTTTTCTAAGCATTCCGGATTCTTTCTAATGGCCTCTGCCCAACCTTTGACATAGGCAAGGTGGTTATCTGTATTGTGTTTAATGTATTCATCCAATTCTGCTTCGTTTGGCTTCAACCTAATTGCTGTAAAACAACTTGTCATTTCTGCAACCAATTCTTCAAATGCATAATCATCACTTCCAAATGCATTTTGTAAGTTACGGTTTAATCTCTTAGCAGCACCTGTTGCATGCCCTATTTCATGCAATGCTGTTGCGTTATAACCATATTCAGTTTTGAATACTTCTTCTTCCGGCAAATGAATGGTGTCATCCATTGGCTTATAGAAAGCTTGATCACCACCGTCATTTATGATTTGAACATTCATACTTTCTGCTGCTTTTGTTACATATTCACTCTGGGTAATATCTTTGTTACGTTCAATAACAAGTTCAGGAATACCTGTACATTGTTCTGCATTAAAAACGGTAGAGAATTTAGGAAAGGCTCTGAAGTCCGTCTCTTCTCTACCATCATATTTAATCAATCTGGTGTATTCTGGGAAATCGATGATTCGATCCTTTTCACCTTTTTGCTTTGTTGTATCTAAAATCAACCACCTTTGAATGGTTACACCATGTTGCCCTTTATTGATATGTGCATCTTTATATTTCTTTAATCCGTTAAATGTAATCCATCTTGGATCTTTATAACCTCTTATTGAAGCTGCAAGTGATAATGCAAAGTTATTGAAACCGCGATATCTTTTATTCGTAATCATACTACGCGGTTCACCACCAATACCGCTCCAATCTTTAATCCAGGTTAACTGTTTATTTTTTTCATTCTCATCTAACACGTGTGCAAAGTCATTTGCGACTCTCTGACGATATTCCTTCACTTGTTCTTGTGATGATTTCTTTTCTCTGGAATATGTATAAGTTTTCTCCGTTTCATGTAGATTAACTTTTTGTGAGTCCAACAAAAAGTCTGCTGGAATCTCCTTCAATTCAAAATTATTGATGAGATCTTCATCTAACGGATGATTATATTCTACATATCCCCATGCATGAATACCGTCCACTGATACCATTTCTCTGTCATCAAAATTAACAAGATTATTTTGTCCAATTGGGAATGTTCCAATATCCAACGGTCTTTGAGTGGAATAGTAACGATATACTTTCTTTTCACGATTACTATAGTATTCAACATCATTCTTTTCACTGACAATTGAAGAAAAATCATAGTTATCATAGTTTTGCATTCTATGTGTATTTTGATGCAATTGTGCATAGCTATCAATAAATCGTTTCATTTCGTCTGTGTGATACTGAGACGAGATATCCTCGTTCAACATCATGTGATTGGATTTCATGATAATTCCATGTTTTCTTTCCAAATACTTCTCCGCTGTTTCAAAGACTTCATCTTCTACATCATAGTGATATGCTTGATTAGATAATCTATCTTCGACTGCAACTTGTTCATTATTAATACTTTGAACGATTGAATTCATCCGCTCAACAGACAGCTGATCATCACTATCAGGTACAACGATGACTTCATGAATGCTTGATGGTAGAACATAGAAGTTCTGTGGCTCTGACGGACTGATATAATCACTGATTTGTTTGAATGTATCTGGATAAAAAATTGTTCCTGCACCACGATATCTATCTTCGTTCGATACGATATACTGCATTTCTTTACCATCTTGAAGGAACATCTCTCTTGGTGCACCAGTCAACTCCTCCATAACCTCACTCATGCCACTAAGTTTTAATGGAAATATCTTTTGCGCTGATTTCAATGCATCATTATGCAATGTTTCTTCATCAATTTCGTATTCATTAAAGAGATTATTTGTTACCAAGGTAGATTTAATTCCATCACCATCTCGATCAACAAACAAACGATATACAATTGCTAAATCTTCAACTTTACGATGCGGTATTGTTTTCAGCATTTCCTCATTACCTTCAATACCTACTAAATCAATGTAAAGACGATCCTTTGCGTATTGGTAATCTACTAGGTTATTAATATTAATCTCGACTGTTCCTTTCGCGTGATCAACTGCCTGTTCTACCATCTGGTTTAAAGAATGATTATACATTTCATCTTGCTCATCAGAGGTTGAATATTCTTCATACATTCGATCAATGTTAAATGTAATTCCAATATTATTGTTATTTGCTTTAAAAACAATACCATCATAGGATTGGCTCTGCAGCTTGCCTACATGTGTTCGCTCTAATGTATAATCTAACCCTTCGGAATCTAATTCATTCGACAAATCATCTAATACTCTTCTAATGAACAGTTCTTTATCATTTTCTAAAATTACCTCTTTATCATAATTATCAATCTCATGAAGTGTACTTTTATTATTCGCTTCAGATATTAACTTTCCAAGATTTGAATATCTCTCCGGTGTTTCTAAAATGTCCTTATTCTTTTCCATGATTGAATAATATTCATCATTTCCATTACCGATAATGATATGATCCAGGACTTCAATGTTCATTAATCTACCTGCCAATATTGCATTCGCAGTAGCTACCAAATCATGATTTGATGGTGTGATATCACCAGATGGATGATTATGAAACATCATCACTTTTGTCGCATTTGATAGAATTGCAGATTTAAAGATATTCTGAATTGGAACCATAGATTCTGCGGTATCACCAATACTTACCACATTAAAATTGATAGGATGATTCTTTGTATCCAAATTCACCGTCACCAATGATTCCCGATCAAGTTCTGATAGAAATGGCTTCATCACTTTAATTGCATCATCCGGTGATGCAATTTGTTCATTTGATGTCAATGTTTCACCATCAACAAGCTTTAGTCTCACCCTTACTTCTTTTAATTCATTTGACATGTTCTTTCCTCCGTTTTCACAAAATAAAAAGTGGACTAAACCACTTCAATCGTTAAGAATTCTGTTGGATTTCCCTTTTCATCTTTACCAAGACCATTTACTAATTCTTTCATCTTTTCTGCTGTGAATTCTTCATCCCGAATCAGTTCTTCTGTTTCTAGTTCATCTAATCCAGCATTATCATCCTGGAATCTTTCTAACTCTTTTTTCGTTAATGTCATACTTTTTTTCCTTTCTCAATTTGTAATATCGTAATCATTCTGAAGATTTATTTTTTTCGTCTTATATTGTGTTTTCGATTCTTTTACCATCTCTGGATAATCAATTAAATCTTTACCAATCATTCTCGCAGCATATAGATTTGCATCAATCATCAGTGATTCAAATTCCTTTACACTCATCTGGCTACTAGAAATTTGTTTCCCAGTTAAATGATCATAATTCGTTCTTTGGAATGTAAAGTTATCATAGTAGCGAATACAAATCGTATCCTTATTCCTTGTGCAGAATTTCTTAGAAATCCACAAGTATCTCTCACGATTACCATGAGTCACCACCAATGGAAATTTCAATAAATATGCGTCATTGTTCTCTTGTTTTACAAACATTCCATCTAATCGCACACGATTATATTTATGAAGAACATTCTCCTTAGAATACTTTGCAAGTCTACTGTTCACTTCTGTTGATATTGAATCAAATACCTTATACAGATGGTGATTGGCTTCTCTACATGCTTTGATTGCAATAGCCACTTCCTGTTTCATATCTTCTCTGATTGGTATTCCAGTTGCCCGTTCACAATCTTTCAAATGCATTTGTACATCATAAATAGCATCAATTTGCGAAGTGTAATAAGACATCGCCTCAATCAGTTGCATGAGATAATCATTTTCTGCTGCTTCTGATTGTTCATTTATTTCCTGCATGTTCTCATTCATAATCATTTGCTTGCACCTGTTTTGCAATACAGATAATCTTTTCAATACCACTATTGATTTTGCACGTTTGTAATGACAGGAATCGATCACCGTATTTCAATTCTTCATTGCTTTGGATTAAGTTGTATCGATTCACGTATTCATGATATTTTTCAAAATCTTTTCTCGTATAAAAGTTACGCTGTGTGAAGTCAAAATCCATATCTGTATAAGAGTTGTAATAAAAGATATTTGTAATCACATATGTGCGCACTTCATTCTCATACCAGATTTTAAATTCGTGATGTTTATCATATTCTTCTTGATCCACTAGTTTTGATAATGGCGAAAACTTAGCTGATTCATCGTAACTTACTCGATGCCCATATATCGTAAGATTCGTATCCCCATTAATCTTATTCAAATAATCAAAAAAGACAGTTCCTTGTACATCATAGGAACCGTCTATCCATCGTCGTAAATAATGATCATTATCATAAGATTGCACTAGTGGAAGACTAGCATATTCATCATCAAAAGCCATCCATCCAACAAAATCTGAATACTTTTCTTTCAATTGTTTAAACTGATCTTTTGTAAAATGAAAGGAGTCACCTTCTGCATCTAGTTCAGGTCTTACTGTTATCAAGTTTTTTACTTCAGTCTCATGATTTTCACTCTCTTTGTTATCTAGATAAAACTTTCCTATATACACACTTGATCCAATTACCGCTGCTACAGAGACGATATTTAATATAGTTTTTATTGTTCGGTTCATCCCTAATCCTCCTGCTATTAAAGCATCTAGGAAAGCACAATTCGTTGGGGATATAAATTTGGGAGTATAGAATTGTGCCCTCCTAGATACTTGCGAGGAATTCACCTCACAAATATCTTCACTGTTATTCAGCTACAGATTTTTTCTTCTTTCTGTTTAAGATAAATAGCAATCCAATTGCAAAAACAAAAATACCACCTGCAATGAATGGTGCTCCTACACCTGTTTTTACAGCTGGTAATGCTTCATCGTTTACCACAATGATAACTGGATTATTCTGTGCGAAGTCATAATCTTCACTGAGTTCTACAGCATATTTATTGTTATTGATTCTGTAACCTGCAGGTGCTCCAGTTTCCTTAACGTAATAACCACCGTTATCGCCATTAAATTCAACGTTCCATGTGATTACTCCATTTTCATCTGTTGTTCCTACACATTCCTTACCATTAACATCTTTAGCTACTGTGTTATCCGCATTGAATAATGTAATTTCTGCACCCTTTAATGTCTTAGAAGTGTTCTGCGCATCTACCTTCTTTGCGGATACATAATATGTCTTTCTGGCATCAGTTGCGATTAATGCCTGCGCTTCATTCTGTTTACCGGAAACTGTGAATTCAATATCTTCAAATGTATTAAATCCAAATGGTGCTTCTGATTCTCTCAAGATATATCTTTCTCCGCCCTTAACGTATTTAGAAATATCAGTTCCATGTTCATCATCAGTTGATGTAAATTCATAAACAACTTCTTCTGTTTCTGGAATTAGGATCTGCATTAATGCACCCGCAACAGGCTTACCATAGTTATCGACCTTCTTCACTGAGATGTTTGTTGTTTCATCCATCATAGTGATTGTTGTAACTTCACTTGTACCGTACTTTGGCACTGTGAATGTGATGTTTGTTGCCTTGTATACACCTGCTACATATTCACTTTCTACAAGTTCATATGTATGCTCTGCAATCAACTTCTTATCTAATTTGAATGGTTCATTTGTTGTAATTCCATTGTTTGGAAGTTCTACCTTAACTGGATTATCAGCATCTGTGATATCTGTTAATTCAAGAGTTACACCCTGCACATAGTCTCCATTATCATCAACCTTTGCAATCTGATAGTTGATTGAATTATCAACTGCAGTTACAGACTGGTTCTTGCCATCTTCTGTAGTATCTGTTGTGATATCTTCAAAGTAATAATATCCATCTACTGTTTTTACTTCACGGATTGTATAACTGGAAGATCCGTTCAGATTGCTTACTCTGTGTGTTGTTTCATCCCCGTTCAGATCAACATCATAATAGCCAGTTGTACCATCTTTCTTTGTAATCTGAGCAGTGTATGTGTATTCCTTCTTTTCAGAATCAGCACTGTCCTGATCAGTGTTTCCCTTATCTTCATCTGTCTTGACTTCACAAGCCTTTTCCTTGTCTGCATCTGTAGAACCATTTACTACCTTTGCATCTTCATCATCATTTTCCGTAACCTTTGCAACTGGAATGATCTTTGTAACAGTACCATCTTCTGATTTATAAGTTACTGTTTCTCCACCTTCAAGTTTTGTTGCATCAGCTTCGGCAATGTCCACGATATGAGAACCGCTTACCCATTCATCAACTACAGTCCCATCTTCTGCAACTGCCTGAAGTGCAGCACCCTTTACATAGTTTCCGTTTTCATCTGTCTTTGCAACTCTTGTGATTTCATCTACCATTGTTATCTTCTGATCAATACCATTGTCTGTAACAGTAAATTCAACCTGAGTTGACTTGATGTAGCCTAAAGGTGCAGTATCTTCTGTCAGAATATAAGTCTTTCCAATTTCGATACCAGTTGGATAATGTGTTTTATTTGTTGAAATCCACTGATCAACAATTTCTCCAGTTTCCTTGTCAGTTAAAGTGAGCTCTGCTCCTTCAACTTCCTTACCGCCTGCATCTACCTTTGAAATTGTAACCTGCTTGTTGTAGATAGTTTCTGTCTGATTCTTCTTGTCATCAGCTACTGTAAACTTGTAGTCACGTGCCTTGGCATATCCTGCAGGAACTACAGTTTCAGATGCAACATAAGTCTTTCCAACTTCAAGGTTATTTGCATCGTGATGCTTGCCCTTTTCTGTTGTCCACTGATCAAGGATAGAATCTTCAATCTTGCTTCCTTCTTCATCTGTGTTGTAGATTGTGAATTGAGCACCTTCAACATTGCTTCCACACATGTCTACCTTTCTCACCGTAAGGATCTTGTCAATCATTGTCTGTTCAGTAACTGCACCAGTCTCATCAACTGTGAAATCAATTGAACTTGCCTTGACAAATCCAAGTGGAGACAGATCTTCATTCAATGTGTAAATCTTTCCAATTGTAAGACCTTCAATATTGAAATCCTTGCCTTTTTCAGAAGTCCATTCAACAACAGTAGCTCCAGTTTCCTTGTCAGTAACACTCATCTTTGCACCTGCAATTTCAGCACCTGCAACATCTGTTTTCTTTACAGTTACCTTTGTTACCTTGTTATTGATTTCTTCTGTTACTTCATATTCAGCCTTTTCAACATTGTCTTTTTTCTGTGCAAATTCAATGTCTTTCGGTCCACTCTTGACGATTCCATCTGGAACAGTAGTTTCTGTCAGTGTGTATTTTCCTAAAGGAAGATTTGTAACAGTTGCATTTCCATCTGCATCAACGAAGATTTCATTAACCTTTTCATAAGGATTGTTTCTGTCTCCAGTAAGTCTTACTGCCTGTTCTCCTGCCTTTACAAGTACAGATCCATCAGCAGGATCAATAATATCTTCCTTTGCAGTCAGTGTGAATCCAATACCGCTCAGATCATCATGATTGACGAATGTCTTGTCAGCCTTTTCCCACTTTTCAAGACTCTTCTTGATAACTAGCTTTCCAGTGATCTGCGTTTCTGGAACTTCTACCTCAACATAGTTTGTTCCATCCTGATCTACTTCTGTAATTGCTGATTCTTTAGCAACTACTTCAATAGGTTCCTTTAATGTAGTAAATCCTGCAGGTGTCTTAACTTCTGTTATATAGTATGTTCCTGCTTCTACACCAAGTGCAGTATAAGCCTTAGCTGCATCATTTTCACTTGGACTCTCAGTTACGAATGTACCTGCATCAACTGTAACCTTTTCTCCATCAGCAGTATCAACAATCATCTTTCTAGTTGTTGTTGAGAACTGATCGTATACCTTGTTTCCAATCTTCTGCTTTACATAGTTTCCGTTGGAATCCTTGATCTTGAATACTGCATTGTTGAGTTCAATCTTTTCACCAGTCTGATCAGATACCTTGTTCATCTTTAAAATATACAGCTGATGATTGTTTGCTACATAGAAATGCTTTGTTGGCTGATTTTCTTCTGTAACGTTGAAGATTGCTCCATCATATGAAGAAACATTTCCTTCATAGTCTAGAACACCATCTGCATGGCTTGACTGGAAAATATAGTATTCTCCATATGCAAGATCTCTTGAATATGCCATTCCAGATTCGTTTGTTGTCAAAACATCATATTCTTTTACAGTGAAGAGAATATTTCCATCTGCATCATAGATTGTTTGAGAATCATCTGGTGTAGGATTGCCTTCAACATTTGGCTTCTGCCCGAATACTGTTTCATAAGCTAGCTTGTAGTCTCCACCAAACTTTTCATCAACTGTAGCCTTCAGGAATGCAGTAAATTCTACATTTGCTTCAGGCTTCATTGTTGTGGAATGACCATTGTTTGAAGATGTGAGCATCTTCTGAACATCAAGCTTTCCAGTAAATACGTCATTCTTGATATCAAATCTCTTATTAACAAGCTCACCGTCATTTGTTACATCAAATGTCGTTTCTGTTACTGAATCTCCATCCATTGCAAAACCAGTTGGAGCAGTTACTTCAACGATCTTGTATGAACCAAATGGAAGTGCATTTGTTACTGTTTCAAAATAACCATCTGTTGTAGTTGTGAATGTTGCATCATTTGTGTTTGCAGTACCTGCAGTTACAAATGACTGAGGAAGCTTGATTGTTTCTCCATTTGCAAAATATTCATCTTCTGAGAACTGTCCATCTCCGTTTGAATCAACCCATACTGGATTAGCAGATGTATTGATGAGTTTTAAAGTTGCCTGAAGATTTGTATTGCCCTGCGGATATGTTGCAGTATCTGTATCATTCTTCTGAAACTTGAATCCGCCTCTGACTGGCTGTTCAGTAAATGTCTTGTCTCCAGACAGGAATGTCTGTCTGTTTTCATTGACTGTCATTTCTCTTTCTGTTGTTCCTGCTACAAGATAGCCAGTAGATGGATCTGTTTCTCTGACAATATAGTGACCAACCTGCAATGCATCAAGTGGTGAAGAGTATACACCGCCATTAGATGTAGTAAAACTCCATACTTTTTCGCCCTTTGCAGCAGAAGCAACCTGAACAGTACCTACCTGATAGTCATTGTCATTGATAACCTCATAGGAAGCACCATCTAATGAACCATTTCCCTGTGGTTCTGCCTTGCCAGTTTCAGCATCAATCTTGGATGTGTAGAATCCACCCTTCTTAGGAATTTCAGAAATAGTATAGTCGTTACCACCAATCAAACTAAAGTTATCCTGAACACTAGTAACTTTCATTACAACAATTCCATTTGAAGATAAAACTTCATTTTCGCCTGCATCTAATGTCTTATTATTTAGTGTATAAACAAGCTGTTCATTTCCATTCTCATCTGTATAAGTAATATTAGGTGCTTTTGTTTCTTCAACCGTAATAACACCAACTGGAATTGTAGGAATATTGCCATCCTTATATAATGCATCACTGCCTGCAACTAAATATTTATCTGCTAATCTAGTGTAATAAACGGAACCAACTTTCTGAGTTTCAATAACCCATGTTCGTGTTGCATTGATTCCATTAAGTTGATCAGCTGTATAGTTGTTAGATGTATCAAGGTCATAGTATTTAATTGTAAACTGAGCACCTGCTAGAGAAGCTGGGTCATCTCCATTAGTCATTGCATTGTTCTTTTTTAAAGAAATAGCTAATGGGTCATTACCCGGCATATCAGATACGTTGATTGATGCAGTAGTACCACTGAATGAGAATGGTCTTACTGTTGTATCAAGGCAGTATCCCTTTGGAGCCTTAGTTTCCTTGTAGTATAGAGTGCTTGTACTGAAACCAACTTTTACATTTACAGATCCTTTTCCATCTGCACCAGTTGTAATTTTTCCAATCTGATTTGTTGCAACAGCATCAGAATAAATTCCATATTCAGCACCTGCTAAAGAATAGGCATTTACCAATCCATCAGTAATTGATGTATTTGCTGATACCTTAGTCAGATTAATAGAAACATTCTTGTCAACGTTTGCACGGTAGACACCTGAAAGAACATTTCTACCTGTTCCACTGCTTGAAGCCATAGCTGTCTTGTATTCTGAATAATTAGCAAAGCCTCTATAATTTCCATTGTAGCCATGTCCATTTGAACGGAAATCAAACATCTGACCTCCGCCAGTATATACTGCCATATGTCCATTTCCACTTGTTCCATAGATTAAAATGTCACCTGGAAGAAGAGCACTTGCATCTACTGGAGAATTAGCAACTGTAGACCATTTCTCATGATTTTCAAAGTATGATCTCAATGAAGGTGGATATACAGTATTCAATACTCCATTAAGCATACCAAAATATGCATATGGATCAGCACCTGCATCATGAAGTGCATGAGCTACAATAGCTACTGCACCTGCAGTACAGTCAAGTCCCACCTGATCAAGCTGTGCTTTAGAACCAGTCATGATCACATCAAAGTTGTTTCCGCCATTGAATGAATAATGAGAACCACTGCTTGATACTGTAATGTAATTTGCAATTGCTGTGTTGACATCAAGTCCGCCATCTGCATGAACTGCAGTGACTGCTGATGGCAAAGAAACCACACTTGTCATTGTGAGAAGTGCCAGAAAAGACGTAAACGTTTTTTTTGCACTTCTTTTCATTCGGTTTAATAATTTCATAAATTAGCTGCCTCCTTTTCCTCTTTAACGGTTCATTACCGCTTTATGAAATTGTTGTTTCAACCCCTCTATCTAATTCATTCCCACCACCTTTCAAAAAAGTCCGTGGGCGATCCGCCCGTCATTTTCTTTGTATATCTTCCTCTTTTTCTTAAAGAGGAAGGAGAGCCACAGAGTGATTTAACACTCTGTGGCGGGAGCATCACTTTCATTAAAAAGATTGTCTCTATAAAAAAAGAGAACTCATCCTCGTGTGTTCTCTTACTGCATAATATGTATTCTGTTTCCAATCAGCTTCATACACTCACTTATTTCCACTGCTTTAATTTCCTTTACATCCATTTCATCAGCGCATAAAAATTCCTTGTTCCACAAGAGAAAATCCAATGGATCATTAATTTCAATATCACAATAATCATTCAATCTTATTTCAAGAGAATATGCATCATTGAAATCCACATTGTAAACATCAAGAGGGTGTATGTAGTCAACATCAGCGAGATCAGCATCTTCTCCAAGATATGCAAGATCTCCATATTTCAACAGATACATTTCCGTAAAATCATCTGTAATAAAATACTGATAGAATCCATCCAAATCAAAGCAGCAGCTGTCTCCAAAAGTCCATCCATTCTTGCTTCCTTCATATGTTTCTATCCTGAAAGGTAGATATGTATCTTCTATCTTCTTTCTGATAAATTCTTTTGTTCTTTTCAGGTCTAAAGTATCATTCATTTTAATTTTCTCTTCACGTAGGCGATTCGCCCACGGCATAAAAAAGGCAACAGCTTTTGCTATTGCCTGATTAGTTCTTCTATTCACAGACAGTTTCTGTCCATGCCTGTTTGTCAATTACATATTTTTGACCAGTTATGTCTTCGTAATGTCCAGTTCCTTCGTGATGAATTGTTTGAACACTATATGTATGATTAGTATCTCCTTGGGCTAACATGCTAACATTATGTTCTTCCCATGCATTATCATCAGAAAATGTTGCACCACATTTGCAAACAACAATTTTCTCATCATAACCTTCTGTATCCTGAATCCATTTCTGACCAGTAACTACTGTTTCCCAGTGACCTTCAGCATCATGGTAAACATCGTGGCATTTCTTTTCAGCAGGCTTCTGCTGTGTCTGAGTAGTGCTTGATGTATTTCCATTTGATGTGCTGCTGTTGTTTTTAGAAGCTGTTGCTCCATTTGTTTTATCTGCAGTTTTGTTATTTTTTGATTTAGCAGTGTTTGATTTTTTATCAGTATTTGAATCTGCTTTTGTTGCAGTTTTAGTATCTTTCTTTGAATCAGTTTTTGAATCTTCTTTTGCTGATTCTTCTTTCTTTTCTGTAACAGTAACCGTTACTTCTGAATCAGAAGCAACACCGTTTGTACCAACAGCATGGAACTTGACACTGTAAGTTCCTGCCTTGTCAGTTTTAACATTTGATGTAACTGTATACCATGCTTCATCATATGTTCCATCTTCATTTTTACTTGGTTCTTCATCAACCTGCTTGCATCCGCCATCATCTTTAACAAGTGATTCAGGATCAAACTTATCACCTACTGCAATTTCTTTTGTTTTGTCAGTCGTTTTAAAAACTGGTGCATCTGAATTTACTACTTCAAATGTTGAAGTAATTTTCTTGCTTTCTCCACTCTTTTTATCTGTAACTGTATAAGTTACTTCAATATCTCCAACTCTGCTTGTATCAATATTGACTGGGTATGCAGTTGCTTCCAGATTTTCATCAATTCCTGCTTTCGTTGCTTTCTTGTCTGTCTTTTCTCCAATATAGACCAATGACAAAGGATCCACTGGTTTTCCTTCAGAAGTATATTCTACTTCTTTCTTGATTTGTGTTACTTCATATTCAACATCTTTATTTGAAGTGTTGCAGCCAACTGTTCCAGTAATAACAGCAGCTATAACAAGAATGACAGCAAGTATTACACTTAGAATTTTAATTCTTTTCTTCTTGTTATCAATCTTCTTTTCGTTTTCATTCATAGTTTAATTTCCTCTTTTCATGTGTAATCTGCACGTGCTATATCTCTATGTTTTACCTTCAAGATACTTATTTTGGTTCTTCAATTTCAACAGCCTTTTGGTTTCTTCTCATCTTCCACTAGTACATCACTATCATCTTTCGATTCATTCACAGTTACAGTCTCTTTTGGGAACAGGGTTATTTCTGTTGAAGATTCCAAATTCACTTATAAGAAGCGCAAACAATACAACACCGAGAATATACAATTTCTTAAGCCTCTTAGCGTGTTCTTTATGTTTCTACAAATGTGCCACCTCCAGCAATACTTATCTCATCATACATAATTTTACATGCATTTTTTTCAATGTTTAGTATGGGATGACAATGCAAATCACATCTATTATTCTGGATTTAATTGTCATTTGTCAGGAAAGTCACACTTTACTATTACTCAAAATTCTCTACGCATTCTCTTCAATATCTTTTATACGATTCAAACATTTTAATGCAGCGCCTGATTTGAACATTCTCATTATTGTTTTACATATCCACCCCAATAACCTGTTCTGTCCTTTCTTTCTGCATAACATATATCATTATCATTTAGAGTAATTCCATCATATTCGTACGCATCCATCATTAAAGCCTCTGCAATCTTTTCCAAAGCTTTCTTTTGACATCTGTAGTATTTAGCAATGTTGTCACACAACGAATAAATCTGTTCAATAGTATAATCTGCAGATAGTCCACTTGGTAGATATTTATAGATTACTGCCACACGTTCTTGCTCTGTCAGAACCATTTGAAACTTGGATAGTAATTCTCGACAATAGCACCAATCTAAATATGCATTTCTTGCTGCTATTGTGTATTTACTATAAATGGATCCGTTATGATTATCTGGCTGTTTGATGATTGACCCACCCAAGGAAGGCATTAAAGCATTTACTTTATCGAAATCCATCATTGGCAGGAACTGATTATCAAATGTAAACATCTGATAATTGTATTTCAGATTCAATTCATTAATATAATTTAAAAATCTTTCAATACGTTTGATCGGTGTTGTATGTAATCGTCTGAATTGTTCTATCTTGTTTCCCATGTTTCAGACTCCTTCAATTGTTTTAAATACAAGAGAATCATAATTGATTTTAAACAATCAATCTCATCATCTGTAAAGCTCAATTTATTCAACTTATTTACAAATCCTTGGAAATCTTTCACTCGCCATCCATATTCAATTGCAGAATTATACAATTTGTATATTTCGCTTGTACTCAATGACTTCAACTCTTTCATTAATGCTTTATTCTCACGCTGTATTGTTTTGTAATCCTGTTCGTGTATATGCTTTAACTGCACTAACGACATACGGATTGATGATAACTTTCCTTCATCCACATATCTTTTTTCATATTCGCTCCAAAAAGATTCTAGAATATCATCAATATTCGCAATCAATTCATTCACCAAATCCTCCATGCTTTCATCGATCATCAATACTTTCTTATAATTCATTTTGACTATTCCTTTCCAATTAGATAAATCTTTTTAGGACTACCACCATTTTTTGCTTCACGATAAATCAAATGTTTAGATTCCAGTTCTTTAAACATTGAAATAACACAAACTTTTGTTGTGTTCATATCTGCCATCACTGAACTATTTGAATAGTAAATGTAATGATACCCATTCGTATCTGTATGCCTATATCGCGGATCAGTAATCATCCTTTTAATGTTTTCCAGAAGCACATCTGGATGCCTCTTTGTCGTAATCTTTAATTCTGTCTTTTCCATACAATTCCTTTCTTTACAACATAAAAGGCGAATGTTTCTATTAAAGATACAAACGCCTTGAAATTAATATTCAATTGTTCTTATATTTAACTTTTCTGTTTTCTTGTCCATTCTTGCAGCAACTTGATGATCACATTTTCCATATCTCTTTTCGTATAATCTTCCGGAAAGAATCCTTTGAACAAATTGGTATCGAATGTCATACGGTCCAGTGGGCTTTTCTTATCTTCTTCCATGATTTCTTCAACTTTATCAATATCAAACTTTTTCTCTTGACTCAGTTTCTTTAAGCGTTGAGCTTGTGATAATGATGGTGGTGTTTCTAATGCACGCATTGTCTCATAGAAATCCTGTTGCTCTTCTTCATTCAAATAAGACAATTCAACAGCAGGGTTAAAAGCAATCTTCTTATTATCAACATATTCCTGAAGTTCCGGAATTAAATTATTCAAGCGAAGAAATCTTTGAACCTGTCTAGCACTATCTCCGCCTTCTTCGCCAACTAAGGATTCCGAATTAAACTTCTTGCCTACTTGGCGAGAAGTTAAATCATTTCTTCTTCCTTGGTGTTTGAGTGCTTCCATCTTCATTTGATATGCTTTAGCTTTTTCACTTGGAAGAATATGTTCTCTCTGAAGATTTGCATCTACCATGAGAATTGTTGCTGCATCATCATCCAAATCTCTGATAATACATGGCATATTTTCTTTGCCAGCTAACATTGATGCGTATCTTCTGCGATGTCCAGAAATCATCTCATAATGTGAATCTCCATTACGTCTGACAATTGCAGGTACCATAACACCGAACTCACGAATACTGTCTGCCATCTTTCGCATTTCTTCATCGTCAGTCACTTTGAATGGATGGTTCTTGAATGGCTCTATTGAATCTATTTTTAAGTTCACAACTCTTTCGCCAGTGTCTCTTCTTTCTTCTTCTGTTTTAAAAATATCTTCATATGATTTCATTGCGAAACTAAATTCTTTCTTTGCCATCTTCTTTTACCTCCAACACTAATCTTTTATATGCATCTGCTACTTTTCCCTTCGCATCATACGCAAAGATACTTTTACCTTCTGTTGCAGTTTCTTCAACTCTTACAGACCTCGGAATCTCTGTTTTGAACACTGGTACAACATCACCATATATTTTTCGGATTCTTTCTGTGATTTCTTTAGCATAAGTCGTCCTGCAATCAAGCATCGTCACTAAAATGCCTTCAATGTTCAATTCATGATTTAATTGTCTTTTTACTTTTTTTATTGTTTTGAATAGTTGTTCTAAACCTTTGATTGATAGATAATTTGCTTGCACAGGAACTATGACCTCATTTGATGCAGCTAAAGCATTCAATGTCAGCATTCCAAGTGATGGCATACAATCAATCAAAATATAATCGTAGCCATTTGCTATCTGTTGAAGGAGTTGTTGAAGAATTCTCTCACGGTTCATTGTGTTAACGAGTGAAACCTCAAGACCGGATAAAGTGATGTTTCCAGGTATGTAATCTACTCCCTCCTCGTGTTTACGAATAACCGTTTCACATGAGATAGGTGATTCGTCCTTTATTCCTTCGAGTAAGTCTGTAATTGTATTATTCAATTCGTCTGGGAAATCATGACCTAAGCAAACTGTTAATGAACCCTGCGGATCCAAGTCAATCAGTAATACTCGATAACCATGGTTTGCTAATCCAATTCCTAGATTTAAAACTGTGGTGGTCTTTGCGGTTCCACCTTTTTGATTTACGACACTTATTATTTTCGTTCTCATATTTTAGCTATCCTTTTCATATTTTTTGTTACAAGCGATTTGTCATTGGTTCATTATATAAAGCACTTAACCAGTAGTTTTTCGGATTTTTTATACTCAAGACCAATTCTGGTGTTTCCCTACGTTTATTTAGAAGATCATTTATACACCAATAATCTATTTTTTTGAATTGCCGTTTTATTGTTTCTAAATCACGATATTCTCCAGCAATCTTCATCTTACTTCTTTTACTCGTCATGATTTCTGTAATAAGACCAACAATATTGTCCAAAAGTTCAACTTCCCAATCACTTACGCAATCATATTTCAAACTCTCATATTCAATTTGTGTTTTTATTTTTGTTTCAACATTTTCGTAATTAATTAGGTCTTTCAATCGATCATCAGTTATTGATTGTGAAGCATTACATAGTTCTAGTAACTTAGATTGATTGATATTTGTATTATTAGTATTTGTCTTATTTATTCTTTGTAGTGGTGGATTCTCCGGATATGGATTATCCGTATACGGAAAATCCGTAATTGGCACTTCCACATTCGAATTATCCGCATCCGGGAATTCCGTATGTGGTCTATTTGATTTATTCGACTCCATATTCGGATTTTCCGTACATGGTTTATCTGTTGAATCATTACCGATATTTTCCAAATTATTGCTTTCAAGCACTAAATCAGAAACGTAATACACAATTCCTGTGATTTTACCTTTCTTGTCTTTTGTTTGTTCTCGTTTCAAATAACCTGCATTTTCTAATTCTTTCAATCCACCATACAAGCTATCTCTTCCGTCTTTAGCACGTTTTATAAGATCTGCTATACTATATGACCAATCATCTGGAAAAGATAACATTACTGCTAAAATTCCTTTAGCTTTCCAACTTAATTTTGAATTATTTTGTAATACTTCGTTATCAATTTGAGTAAATGCCCTTCTTCTTCGATTTTTAAATTCCATGTTTATCTCCTTTCTAGCGTCCAAACAAAAAGAGACGCAAATTTACATGAATACGTAAATTCCCATCTCTTCTTTTATTCATATATATAACGTTTAAGACGTATCCATCGTCTCCAGGTCTACACAGACTCTAACTAAAAACGAGTCAATTTTCGACTTTTGTAGGCTTCCATCTGAATTTTTCTTAAAGATGAAACCATCAAAAAAGTGCTTAAAATAAAGGATTTCTGTTAGTTCATCCGAGTTAGCAACGCGATAGTCTCCACATGTACCGTTTGTGGAAACATATCACATGGTTGTACTTTCTCTAATTGATAGCCATTCTCTGTAATGATTTTCACATCTCTAGCTAATGTTGCTGGATCACAAGATACATACACTAATCTTTCAGGGGCAATCTTAAATATTGCATCTAGTGTATCTTTAGAACATCCTTTTCTAGGAGGATCTACAATCATCGCATCAATTTTAATATTTGAAGCAATTAACTGATTTGCACCATCAGATGCATCCGCATTCATAAAATGAATATTATGAATATCATTTGCTTCTGCATTGATCTTAGCATCTCTAATCGCATCCGCCACAATTTCAATCCCGTACACTTCCTTTGCTTTCTTTGCACCAATGATACCCATCGTACCAGTACCACAGTAAAGATCCAATAATGTTTCTTTTCCTGTAAGCTGTGCATATTCTAACGCTGTAGAATATAAAACTCTTGTTGCGTATGGATTAATCTGGAAGAAAGATCTTGCGGATATTCTAAACTTACATCCTAACAATTCTTCTTCAATATACGGTTTTCCCGCAATCAATACTTCTTCACCATCAAGAATTACATTATCTTCTCTACGATTAATAATGCACAACAAAGAAGTAATACTTGGATATTTCTCTTGTGTTAATGCAATCAGTTTATCACTATTTTCAAATGGCCAGTTTCTCACCACAAAGCAAACCATGACTTCACCACTCACATGTGCATGCTTAATTAACACATGACGAATTTCTTTTCCACAATGATATTCTTCAAAAGCCTGTTTAAAGAATTGCGTTAATTCATTTGATAATTCCGTTTGAACATGACAGCTGTCATACGATACAACACGATTCGTATGATTCTGATAGAAACCCATCTCTACTTTTCCATCTCTTACCTGTACAGGTACCTGTACCTTGTTACGATAATTCCAATATGGTTCTTCTTTCAAGATTGGAAGTGGCTCGATTTCAATTCCAGCATTCTTGCGAAAACAATCTTTCACTTTTCCCATTTTGAATTCACGCTGTGCATAATCATCCACATGCTGCAGCTGACATCCACCACATGGTCGATAGACAGAACACTTTGGTTCCACTCTATGTTCAGATGGTCTCAAAATCTTCACTACTCTGCCATAGCCATAGCTGCTCTTCATTTTTGTAATACCGATTTCTGCTTCTTCACCAGCAAGCAAACCAGGCACAAAAATCACCACATCATTGATTCTTGTAACTCCAGCACCTTCAGATGAATATCCAGTACATGTAGCGGTATAAATTTCATTCTTTTTCATTTCCATATAGTTTCAATAAAAGGGACATACTGTCCCTTCTTCCTTATTATTCTGCAGGTTGTTCTTCACCAGATGCATCATCATTAGGTACATCTTCACCACCAGTGATTTCACCACCATTTTGCTGCGCTTCAGCACTTGCACTTGCTGCAGCCTGACGATCAAGAACAGCTTGTCTCAACTTATCCGCAACAGCCTGATCCTTTGCAACAGAAACTGTCTGTTTTTGAGGTTCTGCCATATTTGATGTCTTTGTATCAATGACATAAATAAAGTTTTCACCTTCTGCATCCGTTCTTTCAGGAAGTGTATATACATGAATTTCCAGATCATACTGCTTCTTAGAATCTGTCTTTGTGAAATATACAGCTGGATCAAGAATAGAAGCAACTGTGTTATATACTTCATCTGCTTTTGCATTTACAGTTTCTTCATTTGCATCATCCGCAACATCAACATATACACGTAATGTAGCTGTTGTCATTGTAACAAATGCATTATCCTGACCACCAAGAGCCTTCACTGCACTTTCAACGTCATTCATCTGATTCTTTGTAATTGCAGGATCTAAATCACCTTCAAAACGATTTCCAAGTACTGGTGTACCAGTATCCATACTGGATGAAAATAAGATCCAGCCAAGTACAACAAATGGTGCTAATACCAAAATCAAGCAAATAGTAAACAGAATACCTGTACGATGTGTCTTATTTTTTTTCTTAAGAGATCTAGCTGTCTCTTTTGTTTTGTTTTGTGTCATTTATCTTTCTCCGTTCTTCTATTTTAAACTTTTTGAAAGGATTTGACTACTCACCAATACGCTTCTGTAGTTCTTCTTTGATCAACTTATTAACAATACCACCGTTTGCTTGTCCCTTGGATTTCTTCATAACCTGTCCCATCAAGAAGCCAAGTGCTTTGCCTTTGCCATTCTTGAAGTCTTCAATTGCCTGAGGATTTTCATCCAGAGCTTCCTTGACCATTGCTTCAATGGCACCAGTATCACTCATCTGTTTCAATCCCTTCTTTTCAGCAACTGCTTCAGGATCTTCACCATGCATCATTTCATCAACAACCTGTTTTGCCTGTGCATTAGAAATCTTTCCATCTTCAATCATGCCCACAAGCTTTGCAAGCATTTCAGGCTTCAATTCACAAGTTTCAATTGTCTTCTCATTTGCATTCAACCATGCAGATACATCAGACAACAGCCAGTTACATGCAATCTTTGCATTCTTTGTGAATTTCATTACTTCTTCAAAGTATTCACTCATTTCCTTGTTAGAAATCAAGATTGCAATATCGTGTGCACTTAAACCATATTCCTTTGAATATCTTTCCTTACGAGCTTCCGGAAGTTCAGGCATATGATCCTGAATATCCTTGATCCATTCATCGCTCAAACGAATAGGGAAAATATTAGGTTCAGGGAAGAACTTATAGTCAACATTGCTTTCCTTAGAACGCATTGCAATTGTTGTACCAGTCTTTTCATCAAATCTTCTTGTCTGCTGAATTACCTTTTCACCATTTTCAAGAAGTTCCTTCTGGCGCTTGATTTCGTAATCAACTGCCTTGCCAACATGAGAAATAGAGTTGATATTCTTGATTTCGCACTTTGTACCAAGTACACCACTTCCCTTAGGAGAAATAGATACGTTCGTATCACAACGCATAGAACCTTCTTCCATCTTGCAGTCGCTGACACCAATGTAATACAGCGTCTGTCTCAATGCTTCTACATATGCTTCTGCTTCTTCACCAGAATGCATGTCAGGTTCAGATACGATTTCAACAAGTGGTGTTCCCGCACGGTTAAAGTCCAATAATGAGAACTTTGTTAAATGGAACTGTTTCGCAGTATCTTCTTCCATGTGAATACGATTAATGCGAATCTTCTTCTTTCCACTCTTTGTATCAATTTCTACATAGCCATTTCTTCCAATTGGATGAAACTGCTGTGTAATCTGGAATCCCTTTGGAAGATCTGAATAGTAATAGTTTTTACGATCAAATTTCACAAGTGGATCAATTGTCAGATTCAATGCTGTACAAGCCATTACTGCTTTTCTTACAGCTTCCTTATTTACTTCAGGTAATGTTCCAGGATGACCTAAATCAATTTCATTCACGCAAGTATTTGCTTTACGTCCAAAGGAAGTAGGTGCTCCAGAGAACATCTTTGTGTTTGTTTTGAGCTGGCAGTGAATTTCAATACCAATCGTTACATCGTATTCCATTGTTACTTCACCTCAACTTTCATATCTTTATATCCGGTGATATTTTCAATCGCAAGACCAATATTGAACATATCACTTTCACACCATGCTGGTGTTGTAATGTTAATACCAATTGGACATCCTTCTTCAAATCCCATTGGAACAGTCATGGAAGGATATCCTGAGAAGTTACCCATTGCCATATAGTTTTCCGCGATGAGATTTTCATCAGATAACTGATTAGATAACTGATCCTGATCTTCATCCTTGTTGATGAATGGTGCAATATTTCCACTCGCTGGAGCAACAATTGCATCATATTCCTTGAAGCATTCATTCATTGCATCAACAACGACTCTTCTAACTTTCTGTGCTTTTCTGAAGATTCTTTCCTGGTTTGCTTCAAACAAGCCATAAGAACCAATGACAAATCTTCTTCTAATCAATGGACCAAATCCCTTTGTTCTAGAATTTGTCATGATAGCTTCCATATCTTCGCCATCTTCTCTCACACCAAAACGGATACCATCCAGATTAGAATCATTAGATGTAGCTTCACAGTTTGCAATAATAAAGTATGCTGGAAGAATTGCACGCATCATGTCGTTATCAAAATCATAGACATCAACAATTGCACCCTTCGCTCTTAACTGATCCATCAAATCATTAAACATCTTCACTGTTTCCTGATTAGAAATATTTTTAATCACATTTCCAATGACCGCAATCTTCTTACCCTTGATATCATCATTTAATAAAGCACTGTAATCAGGCACTTCATTATAAGAAGATGTCATATCTCTTTCATCTCTGCCAGCCAGTACTTTCAAAGTAGCTGCAGCATCTTCAATAGAACGTGTGAAATAGCCAACATGATCTAAAGAAGAAGCATACTGGATAATTCCATATCTAGAGATTCTTCCATATGTAGGCTTGACACCAACAATTCCGCAAAAACTTGCTGGCTTACGTACAGAGTCACCTGTATCAGAACCAATTGCCATTGGTACGACACCACTTGCGACTAAAGCAGCTGATCCGCCAGAAGATCCACCTGTCATACGTCTAGTATCCCATGGATTATATGCTGGACCTGTAAAACATGTTAAATTTGTACCACCCATAGCAAGTTCATCCATAGATGCTTTTGCGATGCATACTGCACCAGCCTTCTTAAGCTTTGTTACAATTTCAGCATCATATACAGGAACATAATTGCTTAAAATCTTGCTTCCTGCAGTTGTACGAATTCCTTTTGTATTAACATTATCTTTCAATACAATTGGAACACCATAAAACGCACCATCTTCTGGCAATTCTTTTAACTGTTCTTCAGGATCAACAAAAGTGATAACCGCATTTAACTTATCTTGTAAAGCCTGTGCTTTTTCGTATGCTTCTTTCACACGACTTTCAACGTTATTTCTATCTTTAGCCATTTCTTCAATCATTTACTTTACCACCTTTGGAAGAACAAAATGTCCTTCTAACTTCTTCTTGACGTTGCTCATTGCTTCATCCTGTGTAATGACATTGCTGACAACATCTTCTCTTAAGAATGTTGTCGCAGCTTCAAATGGGTAGATCATTTCTTCTACGCCTTCTGTATTCACCGCATCTAACAAAGCCATTTGAGATTCTAATGTTCCAAATTCATGAACAATGCTATCTGCTTCTTCATCAGATAGATCAAACATCAAATGATGTGCTAGTGTTTTAAAATATTCTCTATCCTTTTTTTCTTCCATATTTATTACCTTCTTCGACAAGTAACAATTTTACCGTTTTAATCGTATATTTTCAACATATGCTCAACTTGTTATACAATAAATACATGAGCAAAGAACTAGAAATCAGCACAATTGGATGCCCATTTAGAAAAAACAATAAATTATGTACATCAGAGATTCGTTTATTTAAATCATTGCCAAAAGATGTCCAGGAAGATCTAGTAAATCATTCCGATCATATTCAATATCCAAAAGGAAAAATCATTGCACAGGAAGGAGATAAAATTGATTCAGTTCTCATCATTCGACATGGTCGCATCAAAACATGCCGCTATGATGCAAATGGTGAAGAATATATCATGGATGTTTTACATGAAGGTCAGGCAATCTGGCATGATATGTTTCTGAATGACTACACATATCATTACAGTATTGTAACGTTAACCACGACAATGGTCTGTAAAATCAAACGAACAGACTTCATGCATCTATTAACAAAATACCCAAATGCAACAATGTCATTAATTGCAATGCTTTCAACAGAACTACAGGAAGCAAAAGAAAAAGCACAACTGCTTTCTGTCCGTCAGCCTTTGATACGTTTAGCAGGATTCTTGATCAGCAAAGATTCCACATGTACAAACCATGTCATCTGTATGAAGCTGGATGATATTGCCGCATCCATTGGATTACGTGCAGAAACTGTATCTAGATGCATCAGTAAACTAGAAGAACAAAAACTCATCACACGTTTAGGGCAAGGAAAATTAAAAGTAACCAATCGATTAAAACTATTAGAATTATACAATTCCAAAAATATCGGCTGAAATTTGATTATAATCAAAGAATTCTTTTTTGAAGCAGAGTACCTTTCTATATGTAAGTTCATCTCCACAATAGAAAGGTATTTTTTATGACACTGGCAAATGTACATTCCATTGAAACATTTGGATCTGTAGATGGTCCTGGATTACGTTATATTCTTTTTTTGAAAGGATGTCGTTTACGTTGTGCTTTTTGTCATAATGCAGATACATGGGATCTCAACAGTGATGATCAACGCAGCGCAGATCAAATCCTGAATCACGCAGAAAGATATCGCAGCTATTGGGGAAGTGAAGGTGGAATTACCGTCAGTGGCGGCGAACCTCTTCTTCAAATTGATTTTCTGATTGAATTATTCAAAAAAGCAAAACAAAGAAACATCAACACATGTATTGATACTGCAGGAGAACCTTTCACAAAAGAAGGTGAATGGTTTACAAAATTTGAAGAATTAATGCATTATACAGACATTCTTCTTGTTGATATCAAACATATCGATCGGAACAGGCATATCCGTTTAACAGGTAAGCCAAATGACAATATCTTAGAAATGTTTCAATATTTAAGTGCAATAAACAAACCCATCTGGATCCGTCAGGTACTCGTTCCGGGATGGACAGATGATATAGAAGACCTAAAGAAAACAAGAGCATTTATTGAAACACTTTCCAACGTCAAAAAAATTGAAATTCTCCCATATCACAATATGGGTGCATATAAATGGGAAAAGCTAGGCATGAAGTATCCTTTAGAAGGTGTTGAAGCACCCGATCAAGAATCCATTGCGCTAGCCGACAAGGTATTACACGGAGAAATCCGTTAATAGATAAAAGAAAGGAATATTACAAATGAAACAAGAATGGAGAAATTTTAAAGGTGGTCATTGGGTAGATGACATCAACGTACGTGACTTTATTCAAAACAACTATACACAGTACGATGGCGATGAATCATTTTTAGCTGATGCTACAGAAGCAACAAACACACTTTGGGACAAAGTACAGGCTTTACAGAAAGAAGAACGTGCAAAAGGCGGCGTTCTAGAATGTGAAACTGAAATCGTTTCTTCTTTAACAGCGTATGGTCCTGGCTATATTGATGAAGCAACAAAGGACCTTGAAAAGATCGTTGGTCTTCAGACAGATAAACCACTCAAGCGCGCATTCATGCCTTACGGCGGTATTAAAATGGCGCAACAGGCAGCTGAAACATATGGTTACAAGGTAAACGAAAAGTTCGATAAGATTTTCAATGAATACCACAAGACACATAACCAGGCAGTATTTGATGCATATACACCAGAAATGAAAGCCGCAAGACACTCTCATATCGTAACTGGTTTACCAGATACATATGGCAGAGGAAGAATCGTTGGTGACTATAGAAGAGTTGCATTATACGGTATCGATCGTTTGATTGCTGGAAAACAGGAAGACTTGAATCGATGCGGTCATGGGGATATGAGTGATGATATCATTCGTCAGCGTGAAGAAATCGCAGAACAGATTCGTGCATTAAAGGGCATGAAGGAAATGGCTAAGATCTACGGCTATGATATTTCTCAGCCAGCAAAGAATGCTCACGAAGCAATCCAGTGGCTATATTTCGGCTACCTTGCCGCAATCAAGACACAGAATGGTGCTGCAATGTCTGTAGGCAGAATCTCCACTTTCTTAGATATTTATATTGAAAGAGACTTACAGGAAGGTACAATCACAGAACAAGAAGCACAGGAAATGATTGACCATATGACAATGAAGTTCCGTATGGTTAAGTTCGCAAGAATTCCTTCATACAATGCTTTATTCTCTGGCGACCCTGTATGGGCAACACTTGAAGTTGGCGGACTTGGACAAGATGGAAGACACATGGTCACAAAGAATGACTACCGTTTCTTACACACACTTGAAAACATGGGGCCTTCTCCAGAACCTAACTTAACAGTTCTATATTCCAAGCGTCTTCCTGAAAACTTCAAAGAATACGCAGCTAAGATTTCTGTCAAGACAAGCAGTATCCAGTATGAAAATGACGATGTCATGAGACCAATCTGGAGTGATGACTACAGTATCTGCTGCTGTGTATCCGCAACACAGACTGGTAAAGAAATGCAGTTCTTTGGTGCACGTGCAAACTTGGCTAAGTGCCTGTTATATGCAATCAATGGTGGTAAGGATGAAAAATTCCTCGACAAGCAAGGCAACCACATGCAGGTTGGTCCAGAATACGCTCCAATTACTTCTGAATACCTAGACTATAAGGAAGTCATGCACAAGTATGATCTCATGTTAGACTGGTTAGCTGGTTTATATGTTAATATTCTTAACCTCATCCAGTACATGCATGACAAGTATTACTATGAAGCTGCTGAAATGGCACTCATTGATACAAATGTCAGAAGAACATTCGCTACTGGTATTGCTGGATTCTCACACGTTGTAGACTCCTTAAGTGCAATCAAGTATGCAAAGGTTAAGACAGTTCGTGATGAATCTGGTTTAGTTGTTGACTACAAGATTGAAGGCGACTTCCCAAGATACGGAAACGATGATGATCGTGCAGATGAAATCGCTGTATGGTTACTCAAGGAATTCATGCATAAGATTGAAAAATATCACACATACAGAAATTCCGAACCAACAACATCTATCCTTACAATCACATCTAACGTTGTTTATGGTAAGGCTACAGGTGCTCTGCCTGATGGAAGAGAAGCATATGCTCCATTCTCACCAGGTGCTAACCCAGCATATGGTGCAGAAAAGAATGGACTGCTTGCATCTTTGAACTCTGTTGCCAAGGTTCCATATGAATATGCATTGGATGGTATCTCAAATACACAGACAATCTCTCCAAGTGCATTAGGTCATACAGAAGACGAACAGAAGAAGCAGCTTGTAAATGTATTAGATGGTTACTTCTCTCAAGGTGCACATCACCTCAATGTTAACGTGTTTGGTATCGATAAGCTAAAGGATGCTATGGAACATCCAGAAAAGCCAGAATACGCTAACTTCACGATCCGTGTATCTGGTTACGCTGTTAAATTCATTGACTTAACTCGTGAACAGCAGTTAGACGTTATCGCAAGAAACGCTCACGAAACACTGTAATATTTAAAAAGATCTGAATTCTTGAAGTTCAGATCTTTTTTATAGCTTCTTTTCCATTGTCATGTTCATTGGTGTCATACCTAAGGATTCATAGAAACGTATTGCATCTTGATTGAATGACCACACCGTTAGTTCAATACCTGTTGCTTCATATGATTTTGCTACAGTTGCTGCATAATCATATAGTTCACGGCCAATGCCACTCTTTCGATGATTTTCATCCACAACCAGATCACTAATGTAGAAAACATTTCTATCATTCACAACTTCAAATCTCGGTTTCACATGATGTTCCATCATTAATAAACCAACGATTTCATCATCTTTGACATATACATAACAAAAATATTCATCATGAAATAATTTGTCAAAATAAGATTTGCTCAATGCATCTCCATCCAAAAAAATATCTGGGCGATTAACATAGTGCAGCTGATGAACCTGCTTCATCAGCTTTCTTACACCCTCATAATCACTCTTCAGCATTTTACGAATCATATTTATTCACCAAACTGTGCAATAAATTCATCTTCAGAAATAATTGGTACACCTAAAGCCTTTGCTTTTGTATTTTTACTGCTTGTACTTGTCACATCATTATTGATGAGATAGTTTGTACTCTTTGATACAGATCCCGTTACTTTACCACCATGCGCTTCAATATATGCTTTCAATTCATTTCTGTTCTTATAGTGATGTACATCACCAGTAACAACGAATGTTAGATTCTTACACTTATCATCCACTGCTTCTGCAGCAGTCTTGTTCACTGTTAAATACTGCAATAGATCCTGATAATCACGCAGGTTCTTTTCATCTTGAAACCACTTCACAAATGCAGAACTCTTTTCACTGCCAATACCATCAATATATGCAAAACATTCAGTATCTTCTGTTGTAGATGCTTTTTCAACCAAAGCATTTAAATCTTCCGCATTCAACAGCTTACGCGCAACATCCACACCAACAAGCGGAATATTCAACGCATAAATCAATTTCACATCATCTACTGTCTTTGCCTTTTCTAAAGAAGCCATCATATTGTCAGCACTCTTTTCACCAAAGCCATCCAATTGTGCAATTTCTTCTTTATGTGCATCTAAACGATAAATATCTCCAACATTGTGAATCCATCCTTCATTGATAAATCTAGCCAATGTAGCTTCAGAAATACCATCAATATCCATACCACCCTTAGAAACAAAACGCTTGAATTTCTTCAATTTCTTTGCGGCACAATCAGGATTTGTACACTTCAATGTCTTTGTACCAGAATTTTCACTCACATGAATTTCTGTAGGCTGTCCACAAACAGGACATACAGAAGGAATTTCAAGTTTTCCTTCAATCTTAGAAACATGAATGATCTTTGGAATGATCTTGTTTGCTTTAATCACAGAAACAACTGTTCCTTTTGCACCAATACCAAGTCTTTCACATTCCGAAATATTACATAACGATGCACGCTTTACTGTTGTTCCTTCCAGTTCTACAGGTTCAAATACTGCTACCGGTGTAATCGTAGAAGCAGCACAAGACCATTCAATGTGATCCAATGTGCTGTCTACAGATTCATCTGCCCATTTAAATGCATATCCTGCACGTGTTGCATGATGTCCTGTGATAGAACCTGTAGAAGCATATTGTGTATCATCATATGTGATCACAAGTCCATCTACTGGATATGGATTCAAATGATTCGTTACTTTCTTTGTCCACGCATCAATTACCCCGGAAATATTTTCATAGGAAGGAGTTTGAATCACTTCATGATCAACAACCGTAAATCCAAGATCACGCAAATACTGCATCTGCTCACCCCAGGATACAATTGTTTTTTCTGTATAAACAAGCGTAAAAGGAATCCAGTGAATATTTCTACGCTTCACTTCTTCACTGTCTTTCAAAGATAAAGAACCAGATGCAAGGTTTCTAGGATTGGCATAATCTTCTCCTGATTCTAATACAAACTGTTCAAAATCTTCATAGGAAATGACAGCTTCTCCACGAATCACAAGATGACCTTTTTCCTTGATTGTCTTTTGAATTCCATGGATTGCACCTGCCAGATGTGTAATATTTGTTCCAACATGTCCATCTCCACGTGTAACGACTTTCGTGAGTTTTCCATTGTCATATGTCACAACCAATGTTAATCCATCCAATTTCCATGATAAAAAGATTGCACGATCACTTGCCCACTTCACTAAATCTGTAACTTTTTTTGTTTTCGCAAGAGACAATGCCGGAAACTCATGTGGTTCTTTCAACCCTTGTGTATCATCACTGGATACATTGATTGTTGGAGAATCTTCTAAAACTGTACCTGTTTCTTCCTCCAGTTTCTTTAATGCATCAAATGCAGCATCCCATTCATAGTCACTCATGCGTTCCTGTTGACCATTATAATAAGCATCACTCGCTTTATTCAATGTATCAACAAGTTCACGCATTTTTTTCATTGCTTCTGTAGTATTCATCATTCGCCCTTCTTCTTCAATCCAGGAAATATTGCGATTTTCTTTAATCCATAAGGATATGTAAATGCAATTTCAAGCATTTCTCTCTTCACTTTAATAATGATACCTTCTCCAAATTTTGGATGGATGACTGTATCACCCTTCTTAAACTTCACTTTATTTGCTTTTGGCTGTTCCACATGAATTGGTGAAGGAATTTCATCCTCATCATCATTACGACTCATAAAATCTGCAAAACTATTTTTAAATATACGTGCTTCACGAGAGGAAGAAATCACGCCTCTTTGATTAAAACTGCCTGGTGCTTCAACCATATAGTCATGGTCCATTTCTTTAATAAAACGGCTTGTCTGTCTAGGGCCTTGAATAATAAAGGAAAAACCACCTGCTTCACATACATACAAATGATTTTTAGCACGCGTAAAAGCAACATAGGCAAGTCTTCGTTCCTCTTCCATGCCATGAGATGAGTCTTCAATGGATCTCGCATTTGGAAAAATACCTTCATTGAGATCCGTAACAAATACCGTATCAAATTCCAGACCTTTCGCCGCATGCACAGTCATCAGCTGCACACACTCACTCACTTCCCCACTGTCACGATCAGTATATAAAGCAATATTCTGTAGATATTCATCCAGACTCAAATCAGGATTATCATTTGTGAAGTTCTGTAAATCCTCCTGTAAAGCTTTTAAATTTAAAAGTCTTTCATCTCTTTTTTCCTCATCCGCTTCACACATTGCTTTGACGCCGCTTTCTTCAAAAATCTTCCCAAGAAGTTCATCCAGCGGCATTTTTCCTTCACGCTCAATTGCTTTCCATCCTTCAATCATGGAAACAAATTCTTCAATTGTCTTTTTTGCCTTTCCAGAAAAAATCTGATTTGCTTTCAATACTTCATACATTGTTGAATTGTTTCTGCGTGCCTCTTCTACAATGTTATCCATTGTCTTTCCACCGATTCCACGCTTTGGACGATTCAAGATTCTTTGTAAAGCAAGATCATCTGCCGTAACGATCATTCTAAGATAACAAAGAGCGTCTTTTACTTCCATACGTTCATAGAATCGAATGCCACCATAAATAATGTATGGAATTCTAAGATCAATCATTGCTTTTTCAAGACCACGAGAAAGATAGTTAGAACGATACAGAATTGCGATATCAGAATATTTTTTTCCTTGTGTATGAAGTTTCTGGATCATTCCCGCAATCCATGCATCTTCATATTCTTCACTTTCCGCTCCAAAATGAATGACTTTATCTTCATTCTTTTTTGATGTATACAATTCTTTCTTCAAACGATTCTTATTATTTTGAATTACACTGTTAGAAACGCGCAAGATTGCATCTGTAGAACGATAGTTCTCATTCAACATGATTGTTTTTGCATTTGGAAAATCCTTTTCAAAATGCATAATAATATCTACATTCGCACCACGCCATGTATAAATTGTCTGGTCAGGATCACCAACAACATACAAGGAAGCATTTTTACCAACAAGAAAACTAATCAGTTGATACTGAAGATTATCGATATCCTGAAACTCGTCTACAAGTACATATTCAAATCTTCTCTGCCATTTTTCTAAAACAGAAGGAAAATCAGAAAACAACATAACTGTCTTTAAAATCAAATCATCAAAATCCAGAGCATACATTTCTTTCAGACGATTCACATAATACTCATAGATTCTTGCTTTATCTGTATCATCTGTAAAGCTGCCTGCCATTTTCTTTGCAGCGTCGACGCTGATCTGTGCTGTTTTATTGTTAGAAATATAGCCAACAACTTCCCCTGGCGTCAACTTAGAATCTTTGAGATCCAATTGCTTCATTGCTTCTTTCACAATAGATTTCTGATCATCTGCATCCATGATCGTAAAATTCTTTGGATAGCCCAGGCAAGAAATATCTTCTCTTAAAATACGTACACAAAGAGAATGAATTGTAGAAATCCATCTAGGTTCATCTTCTTCATGAAGCATCGTAGAAAGACGTTCCTTCATTTCCTTTGCGGCTTTATTTGTAAATGTAATTGCTAATATTTTATATGGACGTACATCTTCATCTTCAATCAAATGTACAATACGCATTGTAAGAACACGTGTTTTCCCAGAGCCTGCACCCGCAATGATTCTTAAATACTGATCATCAGACAGTACAGCTTCTTTTTGATTTTCATTTAATAATGTTGTATCGATCATATGTTTTTCTCCATCGTTCAACTATTATAACAAAACAAAACATGAAATGTGAAAGCACATGTTATAATAGGCACGAGGTAAAAAAAACATGATTTTAAAAGCTGATCAATGGAAAGATTATTCCTGCCTGGATGCAGGAAATGGAGAAAAATTAGAACAATGGAAAGGTGTCATTTTAAGACGTCCTGATCCACAAGCTATCTGGCCAATGCATGAAAATAAACAATGGAAGAATGCAGATGCAATCTACCATAGAAGTAATAAAGGTGGAGGAAGCTGGGAATACAGAAAGAAGCTTCCAGAATCCTGGACAATCGACTATCGTAATTTAACATTCAAAGTATCCCCTACTGGATTCAAACACACAGGAATCTTCCCTGAACAGGCAGTCAACTGGGATTGGATGTATGATTTGATTTCTGCACACAAAGATGAAGAAATCCGTGTATTAAATCTATTCGGCTATACAGGATGCGCAACAATGGCATGCAGCGCAGCTGGTGCACAGGAAGTTGTTCACGTAGATGCGTCTAAAGGTATGGTACAGTGGGCAAAAGAAAATCGAGACCTGTCACACCTTGAACATAACAAGATTCGTTTTATTGTTGATGACTGTTTGAAATTTGTTGAAAGAGAAAAAAGAAGAGGTCACACATACCATGGTATTTTAATGGATCCACCAAGTTACGGCAGAGGTCCAAATGGTGAAATGTGGAAATTTGAAAAAGAAATCACAGGATTAATCAAGTCCTGTCTGGAAATTCTTGATGAAAACGCTCTGTTCTTCTTAATCAATAGTTATACTACAGGATTTTCTTCCATTGTTTTAGAAGATCTGATGAAAACAATGATCCTGCCAGAACATCCAGAAGGCACTGTATCTTGTGGTGAAGTTGCAATCCCACTCCAGAATAGAGATCTATTACTGCCTTGTGGTATTTATGGAAGATGGGAAAGAAAATGATCCACGTACTTTATGAAGATAATCATGTACTTGTGGTAGAAAAACCTGTCAATATTCCTGTACAGGAAGACAGTTCTCACGACCTTGATCTATTAACGATGTGCAAGCAATATATCAAAGAAACTTACAATAAACCTGGAAATGTATATCTGGGTCTGGTGCATCGCTTAGACCGTCCAGTAGGTGGCGTAATGATTTTCGCAAAAACATCCAAAGCTGCCTCTAGACTCAGTGATCAAGTACGTACACATACATTCAAAAAAGAATATCTTGCTTTATTGGATGGTACTCCAAAGAAGAAACAAGGCACGCTTGTTGACTATCTCAAAAAAGATACAAAAAACAACCGTGTCACTGTCACAAATGAAAAAGAAGGAAAAAAATCCATTCTGCACTATGATGTACTAGAAACAAAACAGAACAGGGCACTTGTACATATCACGTTAGAAACAGGCAGAAGCCATCAGATTCGTGTACAGTTCTCTTCTAGAAATCTGCCGCTTGTATATGATCAAAGATACAATCCACATACAAAAAAAGGACAGATTGCATTGTATGCATATCAGTTAACATTTATTCATCCAACACAAAAAGAACCAATGACCATTTCATGTCTTCCTCCAAAAAAAGATCCATGGAATCTCTTTGAGGTAGAACAATGCCTAAAAAACACAGAAGAAAAAGACACATCAGAAAAAGTCTGCTTGTAGTTCTTGTATTAGTAATTGCCTGCGGTGTTCTAGCATTTCAGGTTCCAAAGATTACAAGTGAAGCAAAACTGAAAGATCTTGGATATTCCAAAGAAGCAATCAAATACATTCAAAAAGCTGACTATGCATCTGATATCATTCAAAATCAGTATTATTCTAAATACATGGAACAATGTATTCTAGATGGTTCTTTACAGGAAGAATACCTGCCACTCTATGCCGCAATCAAAACAGATCGTACATTAACAGATACAGATTTTCTTCTATACAATCGTTTGATGGATAAAGGATATGAAGTTGATCAGTTACAGAACCTGTTTAACAATCTGACATTCATTGAATTAACACCACTTCTGGTATTTGATTATCAATGGGATGAAAATCCATATATCCAGGATTGCAAGAATAACCGTGATCATAATAGTGAAACTTCATTTTCATTAAGTGATTCATACTATCAATTATATAAGCTTCAAAAAGAAATTCCTTCTCCACACGATACTTCTGTTCTAGTAAACAGTACATATGGTTTAACAAGTGATTTTGTACCAGACAATATTGTAGATATCAGTACACAATATGCCGTCAGTGGCGTACAGCTTGTACAAGAATGCGCAGATGCATTTATTGCATTCGCTCAAGCATCTCAAGAGGCAGGTCATTACTTCTTCGCTACTGTTGGATATCGTGAATATGCGATTCAGGAAAGTGCCTATAACAGCTTTCTAGCAAAAATGTCCCAGTCAGAAGCTGATAAAAACAGTATTCGTCCAGGTCACTCAGAACACCAGACAGGTCTAGCAGTGAATGTAGCCGCAACATACGAAACAAGCGTTGCATTTTCAGAAACAGAAACATACAAATGGATGGTTGAGAATTGTACATCCTACGGATTCATTCAAAGATACGCCAATGAAAAATCATCCATCACTGGTGTAAAAGATGAGCTTGAACATTTCCGCTATGTCGGAAAAGAGCTCGCAAAAAAGATTACAGAATCCCATTTAACATATGATGAATACTATATGTTATATCTAGCAGACTGGGATGAAAAAAGCTGTATTCCATCAAAAAAGATCTTAAAGAACATACCTGACTATGTTCAATAAGGTCTTTTTTTCAGCAGCCTCAACATGTGTAAATCTAATGAAGTTTTCAAAAAAGAACCAGAGAAAACACTATTATCAATAAAGCAGAAAATATTTTTCGTCTAATAATTAATTTCTTCAATATTGTTGACATGAAGAAGGATGATCTTTTCATTTATTCAATTTCTTGAAATCATCATTTTGCTTATAGTACCCAGATTCAACAAAAAAACACCTCAACCATTGGCTGAAGTGCTTATAAAAATTACATTAATTGACGGAACATTTCAAGAACTTGTTCTTTTGTGGCTTCTCTTGGGTTGCCAGGATAGCATGCATCATGTAATGCATCGATAGATAACTGTTCAAGATCTTCTTCCTTGATTCTATCATTCTTAGGGTTGATACCTACATCACTAGACAACTGCTTCACTGCATTGATTGCTGCATCTCTATATTCTTCCTGAGACATTGCATCAACACCTTCAACACCCATAGCACGAGCAATTTCTCTGTACTTTTCACCTGTGTAGTCTCTATTGAATTCCATAGAAATTGGAAGTAAAGAAGCACAAGCAACACCATGAGGTGTGTCATAGTAAGCACTTAATGTATGTGCCATTGCATGGTCAATACCAAGACCAACGTTAGAGAAGCCCATACCTGCAATGTACTGACCAAGAGCCATGCCTTCTCTGCCTTCTTTTTCGTTAGCAACTGCACTTCTTAAATACTTAGAAATTAAACGGATTGCTTCCAGGTGGAACATATCTGTCATTTCCCATGCACCCTTTGTTGTGTAGCCTTCAATTGCATGTGTTAATGCATCCATGCCAGTAGCAGCTGTTAAACCCTTAGGCATAGAAGACATCATTTCAGGATCAACTACTGCAACGATAGGCATGTCGTGTGTATCTACACATACAAACTTTCTCTTCTTTTCAATATCTGTAATAACATAGTTGATTGTTACTTCAGCAGCTGTACCAGCAGTTGTAGGAACTGCGATGATAGGAACACATGGGTTCTTTGTTGGAGCAACACCTTCTAATGATCTAACATCCTCAAATTCTGGGTTTGTAATGATAATACCAATTGCCTTAGATGTATCCATACTGGATCCACCACCAATCGCAACAATAACATCAGCACCACTGTTCTTGAATGCTTCTACACCAGTCTGTACGTTTTCAATTGTTGGGTTTGGTTTAATGTTACTGTAAAGTTCCCAAGGAATATTTTCCTTATCCAGAATATCTGTAACCTTTCCTGTAACACCGAACTTCACGAGATCTGGGTCAGAAGCAACAAATGCCTTCTTGAATCCATGTGCCTTGATTTCTGTAGCGATTTCGTTGATTGCACCTGCACCATGATAAGATGTAGGATTTAATGAGATTTTGTTTGCCATTTTGTAAACACTCCTTTATATGCTTTCAGTTTAAATCTTGTGAAAACAAAAACAAGTTACACCTTCGCAAAAGTGTAACTTAATAACTTATAATCCTTGTTCATTCACAAAAGCATAGAAGTCTTTTTCCTGCTGTGCATCATTTTTGGATACTGTTCCAACAGGCATTGCATACATGATAAATTCTTCTTCTCCATCAAGACCAAAAGCTTCATCACTTACTTTACCATTGACAGCACCGATCGCACATCCACCAAGTCCAATACTTGTACATGCAAGATACAGATTTTCAGTAATATGACCAGCATCACACATAACCATACGGTGTGCATAGATACCATATCTCCACTCTGCACGATAACATACAAAACTGTAATAAAATACAACATTTGCTTTACAAGCCCAGTCTTGTTTCTGCAAAGAAACAGAAATAAAGTCATGCAGATCATTATCTTCTTTTAACATTTCAATCTGATGATGCATTGGAAGATAATGATAATAACCATCTTTCAAGCCATCCACATTCTGAATGACCATATAACATTCAAATTCATGTCTTGCACCACCACAAGGAACTGTTCTAAGCGTTGCATAAGATTTGCCACGAATTTCCTTCACACCCTGTGTACACCATAACAAATATGACAATTCCAATAATGACATTTTCTGTTGTGTATATACACGATGTGATTGTCTTGTATTAATCACATGCAGGAAATCATTGTCAATTGTTAAATTTTCAAAGTCAGTTGGCAAAGCAATGATATTAGATGTCATTGCTTCCTTGACTAAAGGTGGCTGTGGTTTTTTCAGATCCTGATCTGACTGATAGTCTGTTTCTTCTTCAATCAGAGGTTTCAAAGAGTTTCTGCCTTCTCGCATTCTTCTTTCAATTTCTTCTTGATTCATAGTTCTGCCACTGCTTCAATTTCACAAAGCAGTCCCTTTGGCAAAGTCTTCACAGCGACGCAGCTTCTTGCTGGTTTAGATGTAAAATACTTTGCATATACTTCATTAAATGCCGCAAAATCAGCCATATCACTTAAGAAGCAAGTTGTTTTGATTACTCTAGAAGCATCACAACCCGCTTCACTCAAAATAGCCATAACATTTTTACAAGACCATTCAGCCTGTGCCTGAATACCTTCAGGAGCTTCCCCATTGCCTGGATCTACGCCCAGCTGTCCAGATGTGATCAAAAATCCATTTGCGATATATCCTTGTGCATAAGGACCAATAGCAGCAGGCGCATTTTTTGTTACGATTTCTTTCATTTTCATTTACCTCATTTGATTAAGTGGAAATTTGTCTGCCTTCCTGCTAAGAAGTATTTCTTTCCATCTCTTAACATGATATCAGATTCCATACTGAAGATTTGCTTTTTTCCAAAGAATTCTACCGCAGCATTCAATTCCAGAGAATAGCATGTCGCATCATGAATGATATAGTCACCTTCATGTTCTACACCATCCTGATGATCCCATAGTCCAATCGTTGGCCCGGCAGCATGTCCATCAAATCCAAGTGGATGAGAATAGATGCATGGTTCGATTCCTTTCTTCAGTGCTTCTTCTCTTGCTTCTTTCAAGACTGCATTGCCACTTTTTCCAGCTTCAAATTTATCAAGTGTAATATCCTGCAGACGATTGACTGTAGCCATAGCATCTTTCAATTCCTGTGGCGCATCCACTTCTCCATTCTTTAAGATATATGCCATCTCTTGTGTATCTGTACAAAGACCCAGATAGCGAAAACCAATATCACAATGTAATACATCTCCAGGCTGAATGATATCTTCTCCTTCAATATCTGCATCTTTTCGAATAATAGAAGTTTCAAAATCAAACCATGGATCCAGTCCAAGACTTCTTGCTTTTTCCATCATCCAGAATCTCACATCATCATTTGTTGTGACGCCAGGATGAATCACCTTAGAAGAATATGCTTCTTTGATCAATGCATGCGCCATCTGTACGATACCATTGTATGCATTCATTTCTTCATCAATTCTTGTCTCCAGCCACCCAATACAAAGCGGTTCTGCAGAAACAACTTTATTACGATCTTCTTCATATAAAGCATTCATTACTTTTAAATACAGACTATGTGACAAACCATCTGCATACGCGTCGTATTCTGAATAATCCAAGCCAATTTTCTCTGGCTGCAGTTCATGAATCACTCTGCCTAGACATTCCCATTGCGTTTCTGGTGTTTCACTCACTTTTACACCTTTTTTATTTTCCAGGAAATATTTATCATTTCCCCATACCGCATCCTTCGGATTCAGCCAGCAAGGTGTATAAAGACGAGCAATATCCGGTACAGGATGTGTTAAAGAAAATCTTTCTACACTGCCATCTTCCTTCAAATGCATGATTAAGATCGTCAATCTTCTCGCAGACATCATCAACGCTGGCGATAATGTACGAAATACAGGATCCTCATTATGTTCATTATTACAGATGATCCATGTATCAATACCACTTCTTTGCATAATCATTGGCAGTACTGTATCCAGTCTTTTTACAAGCCAGCGATCAATGATTTCACATTGTTTCCGATACGATACAACCTTTTCTTTTAATGTATCAAAAGAAGGAATATCCATTAAAAAATCTTCGTTTGATATGTTCATAGTACAAAATCTCCATCATCCATAATAACAACTGTTTTTCCATCATGTGTAATGCCTTCCACATGATAATGTTCTGTACCAACCATAAAATCATGATGGCAGCTCGCAACATTCACACCATGTTTTAATAGCTCTCCTTCATCCATATCTGTTCCATTCTCAATATTTGTAGGAAAACTAGAACCAAACGCCAAATGAGAAGCTGCATTTTCATCAATCAAGCCATTATAGAATAATCTTCCAATCTTATTGATTGGAGATTTCTTAGAAACAAGTGCAATTTCACCAAGTCTTCTGCTGCGATCATCATGAAACAAAGCATCTTTCAAAAACTCAACATTTTCTTTTGCACCACAATCAACAGCTATTCCATTTTCAAAGCGAATCCAGAAATCTTTCACAAGCTTTCCATTGATCATCAATGGTTTAGAAGCATATGCAATTCCATCCACATGATTGCGATGCGGATCCGTAAAGATTTCTTCTGTTGGCATATTCGCAATATATTTTGCTTTCACTTTAGCTTCACCCATATCTGCAGCAGAACACCAGATATGATTTTCAACAAGCTGCACTGTTAGATCAGTACCAAGTTCACTTGTTAAATGCAGAGATTGAAACTGATATTGGTTCAATACATCACCAACTTTTCTAAGACGATCACAATGATCATCCCACGCTTTCAAAGGATCATCCTGATCAATGCGCATCATGCATGCAATATCTTTTTCAAGCTGTGCCATTGCATCACTTTCACTCATTTCAGGATATACAGTATTTGCCCACTCTTGCGTTGGATAGGCTGTACCTGTCCATTGCAGCGTACCATCATGGATATATTTTCGAACGACATTTCTCACTTCATTTCCAGCATAGGCAAGTGCCAGAGCATTTTCATCGCTGACGCCATCCATCAAGCCAGGATATGTACCCATCAAACCAATCTGCACACAATCATTTCTCAAAAAATAATCCAATTCTTCTTTTTCAAAATCATATACAACAGAACATTGTTCCTGAGACAAATATTTTCCACGCAATTTCTTGATTACAGGATCAGAAATAGAAACATGCACATCCTTCGCACCCTTCAACAATGCTTTTTCACAAATGATACGTGCAAGAGGCAATGTATCAATACAGCACTGCAAAAGCAGATACTGTCCTTTTTGAATGTTTACTCCCTTTTCAATTAAAACATCCGCATATTTTTCTAATAATTCTTTAGAATACATATCAGGAATCCTTATGTAATTCTTTCAAGATCATATCTTTCACTGCCTGATATGTCTTATCCGCATCTTCACTCTTCACAACATTCTGGAATAATGGAGCCAGTTCCATATCCATTTTTGCCTTATTGATACGACGCGTTGCACTTGCCTCATCATCCTGATAGATTTCATGAATTGTACTCTCTAATTCATCAATGGATGCTGGAGTAATAAAGATTGCAAGTGCCTCAGGCAATTCCAGCTTGATTGGGCCAACACCTTGTGCTTCTACTGTAATCAGCACATTTTTTCCAGTATCTCTTAAAAATTCCACCTGATTTTTAGGTGTTCCATAATACCAGCCATTAAATTCTGTATATTCAAGAAGATTATGATCCTTTACTGCCTGTGCAAAAGATGCAAAATCTACAAAATAGTAATCTTTTCCATCCACTTCCTTTTCTTTTTTAGGACGCGTTGTTAAAGAAACAGAATATACCAGATCCAAATCAGGATCATTTAACAAACGATTTGTCAGGTCATGTTTTCCTACAGAACACGCACCACTCAAAATTACAACTAAACCTTTTTTCATATTCTTACGCCTTCTTATCTACATTTGCAATAATTGTTGTTAATAATGTATACGCTCTATCAAAGCTAGCTAAATCAAGAAATTCATCTGGTGTATGACAGCCATGAGAAACCGGTCCACATGTAATAATGTCCATACCACCATCCACCTGTGTAAATACAGCACATTCTAATCCACCATGTCCTGCATTCTCTTGCAACTCTTTTCCATCATACAAAGAAGCAAATACCTTCTTGAATGTTTCTCTCATCTTTGAATTTGGATCATAGTTCCACGCTGGATATCTTGCCATTGTTTCTACGTTTCCACCAGTATAGGAAGCTAAACACCTGATATGATCCACATCATCATCAATTGCTTCTTCTAATGCACTGCGAATGGAAGAATTACAGATGACATCTGTACCTTCTGTTTTCACAATTCCTAAGTTCAAGCTTGTTAATGTCAATCCTTCAATCGCCATCGAACGATGCTGGAAACCATTATCTAAGAGATACAGATAATCAATGACATGCTTCGTGCTTGTCTGATCCATGCATTCATTACACGTTTCTACACTTTCAAATACTGTTTGAAAGCCAGGATCAGAATGTTCAAATTCCACAGAGATTTTTTCTGTTTTCTCTTTCACGAGATCTTTCAAATAATCTGCATCATTCTCAGAAGCGAATACCGCAACAGATTCTCTAGGGATGGCATTGTCTTTCGCACCACCATTGAATGACACTAAAGAAACATCCACACCATCATTCATCATTTCTTTTAAGATTCTTGCAACAAGCTTATTCGCATTCCCTTTTTCTTTATGGATTTCACCACCAGAATGACCACCAGATAATCCAGTCACCTTCAATTGATAACAAGGATTACTTTGCTTCTTGAATATGCAGGCAATTGTATTCACAGCCTGGATTCCACCTGCAGAAGAAATTCCTGTTACAACTTCTCCACCGCCATCTAATGAAATCATACGATGAGAATGCAGAAGAGATTTATCCATTGCCAAAGCTCCACAAAGACCAACTTCTTCCTGTACTGTAAAAACACATTCCAGTGGTGGATGCTTCAAAGAATCATCCACTAGAATTGCAAGCATTTGTGCAACACCCATGCCATCATCAGCACCAAGTGTAGTACCTTTTGCACGCAGTCTTCCATCTTCATCCACATAGGTTTCAATTGGCTGTGTTTCAAAATCAAAATCCAATCCCGCAACAGCTTCACAAACCATATCTAAGTGTCCCTGCAGCATCACAGGATCATAATCATGATAACCATCAGATGCATCTTTATAGATCACCACATTCCACATAGCATCCTGTGCATATCGCAAATGATGTTCTTTCGCAAAAGAAACAACATAATCACTGATTGCCTTTTCATGATAGGAACCATGAGGAATCTTACAAATTTCATTAAAGTAATAACAATACGGTTTTGTTAAATCAAATTCCATAAACATTTCCCCTTCTATGAGAATAACCAGGCTCCACATGAAGCCTGGTTAATATCAATTAAGATAATTTTACATATGTCAGATCAGCAGATCCCTGAGGTGTAAATTCAATACCTGTGATACCTGGCTTTAACAGATAGAATGAACCATACTGGAATAAAGGAATGTTGTAGTTCATATCCTTGATGAAGTAAGATTCAGCTTCATGTAATAGCTTGTAACGTTCATCATGATCTGTTGTTGTTTCAGCCTTGTTTACAAGCTCATCATAGTGTTCATCACTTGTAACCTTTGTAGACTGTGTATTATAGGTCCATAGATTCATATAGTTAGAAACATCCATATAGTCTGCAGAGTATGCATTTCTTGCAGCCTGGAAGTTACCAGCTGTACGATCATCGAAGAATGTTCTGATTTCACCAGACTTCAATGTAACCTTAACATTGATCTTAGCTAATTGCTGCTGAAGAACCTGGGCAACTGTTGAATGTACTGTTGTATCGTTGTAGTAGTATTCAAGTTCGAGTGGGTTAGATTCTGTGTAACCCTTGCTTTCCATGATCTTCTTAGCATCGTCTAGATCTTCTGTAATGAGATCTCCACCTTCTTCACGGAAGTCACTGCCTTCTGTACTTCCAGGAAGTCCCTTTGGAACGAAGCCATAAAGTGGAACATAAAGATCACCAGCATCTAGAGCTGCACACATTTCCTTACGGTTAACAGCTTCAGAAAGAGCTTTACGAACATCCTTATCTTTAAGTGCTTCACACGTTGTTCCGTCATCTGTATTCAATTCAACGTAGTAGTTAAGAACACCACCTGGCATTACAAGATCATCCTGACCTTCATACTGCTTGATTACAGAAGTATCCAGGCTCTTTGCGAAATCAACTTCACCATTCTGGTAAGCCATGAGCTGTGCAGAAGTATCTGTAATTACCTTATAGTCAATTTCTTCTGTTGTAACCTTGTCTGCGTTGTAGAAGTTATCATTTTTGACAAGTACAACTTCTGTAGAACGGTCAATAGATTTTAGCTTATATGGTCCAGATACTGGAGCATCTACATCGTCAGCCCACTTATAATCGTGTTCTGTATAAACGCCTTCCTTTGCTGGAGAATATACGCCTAGAGATGTCAGGCATGGGAAATAATCACATGGTTTTTGGAGGGTGAACACTAGTGTATCGTCATCCGTAGCCTCAACACCCAAATCTGTCATATCACTTACAGCGTTACTTTCGTTGTACTTGTCACCATTTTTAAGGTATCCAGAAATGTAAATGTTAAATCCAGCATCTGCAACACTCAAACCAAGAGAACGCTTAACGCCATACTCGAAGTCTTTTGCTGTTAGATCTGAACCATCACTCCATTTCAAACCTTTCTTTAGATGGAATGTATATGTTAAGCCATCTTCACTGACATCATAGCTGTCAGCTGCAGCAGGTTCCATTTCACCAGAGCCAGTGAGACGATAAAGCGTTACGGCTGTCAACTGTGTAAGGCTGGCAGTAATTGCGTCTGATGCAATTGCTGCATCAGGATAGTTAGATTCACCTTCCATAGCTACACGGAATACACCGCTATTTGAGCCAGAAGATGCTGCAGTGGAACCGGCTGGTGTGCTAGAGCAAGCTGCCATACCTAGAACCATTGTTGCGGTTAGAACTGATTTCAATACTTTGTTCATAATTTTTCCCCTTTACTTTTCATATAAGAAACATGCCACGCTGCGTTCACCGAGCTGAACTGGTTTTGGTGTCTCTTTTCTGCATCTTTCCGTTGCTCTAGGACATCTAGATGCAAATGGACAACCAGCTGGCGTGTTAATTGGTGAAGGAATTTCACCTTCCAAAACAATTCTCTGTTTTGCTTTTGCGACGTCTGGATCTGGGATTGGAATCGCAGATAAGAGCGCCTGTGTATATGGATGCAGTGGTGTATGATATACAACATCACTTGGACCACATTCAACAATATGACCAAGATACATAACACCAATACGATCAGAAATATGTTTTACCATGCCTAGATCATGTGCGATGAAAATATAGGAAATACCCATTTCTTTTTGAATGTGTTTCAATAAGTTGATAACCTGTGCCTGAATAGAAGCATCCAATGCACTGATAGGTTCATCACACACAATGAATTTAGGATTCACCGCAAGAGCTCTTGCGATACCAATACGCTGTCTTTGACCACCTGAGAACTCTGCAGGATATCTTCGAATATGATCAGGTTTTAAAGAAACAATATCTAGAAGTTCTCTGACTCTTGCTTCTCTTTCTTCATCCGTATCATAAATATTGAAGATTTTCATTGGTTCCTTGATAATTTCACCAACAGTCATTCTTGGGTTTAAGGATGCATATGGATCCTGGAAGATCATCTGCATATCTTTGCGATATGCTTTCAATTCTTTTCCTTTGATCTTGGAAATATCTTTTCCTTCAAATTCAATGGATCCATCTGTAGGTTCATATAGCTTTACGATTGTTCTGCCAAGTGTACTCTTTCCACATCCAGATTCACCTACAAGACCAAACGTTTCATTTTTATATACTTCAAAACTTACATCATCCACTGCTTTAACAATCTGTTTCTTCGCAAACACTCCTTTTGTTACGTCGAAGTAAGTTTTTAAATGATCAACCTTTAAAATTGTTTCACTCATGACTTGCCTCCTTTGCTTGAATCAGCCAGCACGCACATTGATGTGTTGGTGAAAATGTTGTTGTTTCAGGCAGCTGTTCTTTACAGATCTTCATTGCATGTTGACATCTAGCATAAAATGGACAGCCAACAGGTGGTTTCAATAAATCTGGCGGTGTACCAGGAATTGGCTGCAGATCTTCATCAGAATCATCTTCTGGATTTGTAATACAGCTTAATAAACCTTGTGTATATGGATGTTTAGATTCGTAGAAAATTTCTCGATCTGTTCCGATTTCTACAATCTTTCCACCATACATAATCGCTACACGATCACAAAGTTTTGCCACGACACCTAAGTCATGTGTGATCATGATAATGGAAGAATCACTTTCTTCTTTTAAAGAATTAATGAGTTCCAGTACCTGTGCTTGAATTGTTACATCCAATGCAGTTGTTGGTTCATCCGCAATGATCAGTTTTGGATTACATGCAAGTGCAATCGCAATGATGATTCTTTGTCTCATACCACCTGAGAACTCAAATGGATATTGATTGATTCTCTTTTCAGCAGAAGGAATACCAACCTGTTTCATCAATTTGATTGCCATATCATAAGCTTCTTTTTTACTGACTTTCTTATGATTCATAATTGGTTCAATCAACTGTGTTCCAATTTTCAAAACTGGATTCAAGAATGTCATAGGATCCTGGAAAATCATCGCAACTGTATTTCCACGAATCTCATTCATCATCTTGTTATATTCTTTTTTGCTTTTGAATGATTCTGCACTGATATCTTTTCCATCAAAAGTCACTTTACCTTTGACTGGCAATGCATTTTCACTCAGCAATCCCATGATTGTATACATTGTCTGTGATTTACCAGAACCAGATTCACCAACGATTCCAAGCACTTCACCCTGATTTAATTCAAATGAAACTCCACGTACTGCGTGAACGATTCCTTGATCTGTCTTAAACTCTGTATGTAAGTCTTCTACTTTTAATAAGGACATCTTTCACACCTCCTAACGTTTTGCTTCTAATGCTTCGCCTACACCATCTCCAATAAAGTTCAAAGACAATGTAATTAATGCAATTGTGATAACTGGCCAGACAACCTGTAATGGCTGTGTATTGATCAACTGTCTAGCTTCATTGGCTAATGAACCTAAGGAACAAGCAGGTGGTTGAATACCAATACCGATAAAGCTCAATGAACTTTCTGTAAAGATTGCGGAAGGAATCATCATTGTAAGACAAACAATGATAGGTCCTAATGCATTGATAACTAAGTGTTTTAATAAGATTCTTAGATCTGAACATCCAATAACTTTCGCAGCCATCGCAAATTCCATTTCTTTCAAACTCATAACCTGTGCTCTTACCTGACGCGCCATTGTAATCCATGATGTCAAGGAAATTGCAAGCATCATTGAGAATACAGAGTTGCCAAATACCATCAAGATCATGATTGTATAAAGTAATGATGGAACTGAGTCGATGATATCTACGATTCTCATCATTGTCATATCCACTCTTCCCCCAAAGTATCCAGCACATCCACCATAAACAATTCCAATGCAGAGGTTGATTGCGGCAGATGTAAATCCAATGGCCAATGTAACTCTCATACCAGAACAGATTCTAACAAGGATATCTCTTCCAAGTTTATCTGTACCTAATAGATGCGCTGCAGATGGAAGTGCATTTGTATTTGCAAGATCTTGTCCATCATATGTATATTGAGAAAAAACTGGAACAAAGACTGCCAATAAGATCATGATGACAAGTACGACTAGTCCAAGAATTGCAAGTTTGTTGGAACAGAATCTTCTCCATGTATCCTGCAGGAAAGTTTTACTTTCCATTGCGATGGCTTCATCATTTTTTTCACTTTCATCTAGTTTTTCAAACATAGATGGATCATATTTCATTTCACTCATGATGTGCCTCCTTAACTCTTCACTTTGATACGTGGATCAACAATTGCGGCAACGATATCACTTGCAAGCTGCATCAGAATAACGATAGCTCCAAGGAAGATCGTTAATCCCATGATCATTGGATAGTCACGGTTTGTAACGGAACTTGTAAATTCTTTACCAATGCCAGGAATTGTAAATAGTGTTTCAACTACGAAGCTGCCAGTAACAAGACCTGCAAGTAATGGTCCACAATATGTAATAACTGGAAGCAATGCATTTCTTAATGCATGTTTGATAATGACTTTCACATCATCCGTACCTTTGCTTCGTGCAAGAATGATATAGTCTTTATTCATGACATCCTTCAAAGAAGAACGTGTCAATCTAGTTACCATTGCGATTGGGCCAATACTCAATGCAATTGTTGGTAGAACATAACTTGCTGGAGTACTTAATCCAAGCAGTGGGAATATTTTCAGTTTTACACCTAAGAAGATCATCAATAAGATTGCAACGATGAAGCTCGGCAAGGAAACACCCAGCGTTGCCAAGAATGTAATGAATCCGTTGACCCATTTTTTCTTTGTCAATGCGCCGACGATTCCAAGTGTAATACCTGCAACAACTGAGATAACGAATGCACATGCACCCAATCTGGCAGTCACAGGAGCTCTTTTTAGAATGATGTCTAATACAAGTTCACCTTTCTTTGAAATACTTTCACCAAAGTCCATGTGTAACAAATTCACCATGTATGTTGTATATTGCTGGAATAAAGGTTTATCCAGGTTATACTTTGCTTGCATTGCAGCATATTGCTCAGGTGTTAGATTCTTGTTATCTGCGCCAAATGGGCTTCCTGGAATTGCATGCATCAAGAAGAATGTAATTGTCGCAAGAATGAACAGAGTCAATATACCAATGGCAAGACGTTTTAAGATATATTTTCCCATGTGATTTCCCTCCTCATATAATCTGTCGTAACAAATTGTGGTTTTAAGTTTATTACGTCATAGTAGCCATTGCAACAAGAAACAAACATTTTTCAGAAAAGTTTACACATGCACTTTGAAACAATTTTCATTAATCTTTCACAAACAAAAATAACTTCCTGGTTTTTCAAGAAGTTATTAATCTAAAATATTCAGCTTTTTAAACAATTGTGATAATGGATAAGGCATTGCTTCCACCATCAGATCTGCCAGTTCTTCTGCAGATCTAGCATGTTCTTTCATGATCCATTTCACTGTCATATAAACAGAAGAATGACAATACATTTCCAGTATATCCTGCATTTCCTGATTTGGATATGCACCACTTTTTTCATGAATCAGATTTTTATAGAAATCAAAAATCATTTCAAAATCATGATCTGTCAGATTATTCTGATCATCATAAGAAAACGCTGCACGAAAAAACAACTGTTCCTGTTGAATGTAACGGAATTTCAAAACAAGACTCTCACGAATTGTTGTACCTTTTCCCATCTGCTTGAATGATTCATTCAAGATACGATCAAAATACCAGTTGATTAAATCATATTTATCACTGAAGCAACGATAAAACGTCTGCCTTGAAAAGTTTCCCTGTTCACAGATCTTTCGAACAGTAATATCTTCTACTGTTGCTTTTTCCATGCATTCACGCATTGCATATGCTACTTTTAATTTTGTAATGTCATTTGTTTTTTCCATAAGCTAAGCTTATTTTATCAAATTAATTTTCATTTGAGTACTGCTTCATAAACGCGCAATACGTTTCTATAACAGATTTTTTCAATTTCTTCTTCTGTACAGCCTTCTTTTTCTAATGCATCACATAACAAGTACATCTTGGAACACTCTTCCATTTCTTTTCTTGTAGAAATACCATCAAAGTCAGAACCAAGTCCAATATTATCAATACATCCAAGATCTCTAATATGATTAATGTGCTTCACAATGTTCATAACACTGCCATTACTATCATCACTGACAAAATCTTCACAATAATTCATACCCATGACACCACCATTCTTATGCAATGCCAGTATCATTTCATCACTCATGTTTCTAGCAACCCCACAAACACTTCTCGCATTGGAATGAGAAGCAACAATTGGCTTTGTGCTCAGTGCAATCACATCCCAGAAGCCTTTATCTCCTAAATGAGAAACATCCACAATAATACCTAAACGATTACATTCTTTGACATATTCTCTTCCAAATGGTGTTAGACCATCCGTTTCATTGATATGTCTTAACATGTCACCACGATCTTCATCTTTTCCAGGTGTAAAGTTAGGGAATGCAATACCATTTTCATAGTTCCATGTTAATGTAATCATTCTTACACCAAGACGATAAAAATCTCTTAAGATACGTAAATCATTATGTACAACTGCACCTTCTTCTAACGTCAGCATTGCATTCATAAATCCATTTTTACGATTCTTTTCAATATCATCATAACAATACACTGGACGAATGATATCTTTGTTCCTGTCAATTTCTTCATAGTATTTGTCAATTGCACGCAATGCAAATTCCATTGGATCATCTACATGTCCAAGTGGAGTAAATACCGCAAAGTTCTGTAATAAATAATTTGCCTGTTTCATGCGATTCAGATCAATATGAAGATCATTTTCTCTTAAGCTGGATGATTTTCCTTGATCCGCATCTTTCAGTAATCTTGTGATCGTATCACAATGCATATCAATATAGTACATACGTTACCTCTTTTCTTTGTTTTTAATTATTCTCTTTTTTCATTTCTTGTAAAGAAAAAATCACTCCAGATGAAGTGATCTTACTTGAAATATTTATTTTCGATTTCAATTAACTGATTGACACGTCTTTCATGTCTTCCACCTTCAAATGGTGTTTCCATGAATACTTTTACAATCTGCTTAGCTGTTTCTGGCCCAATAACTCTTGCACCAAATGTAACTACATTTGCATTGTTGTGACGTCTAGAATATTCAGCACTGTATGGTTCTGAACAAGTACAAGCACGAATACCCTTTACCTTGTTGCAGGCAAGTCCAATACCTACACCTGTTCCACAGATTGCAACACCTCTATCAACTTCTCCATTTGCAACTGCTTCTGCTACTTTTTCACCATACACAGGATAATCAACAGAATCATCTGTGTCTGTTCCGAAGTTTACAACTTCGTAGCCAAGGCTTTCCAGATATTCCTTGACTTCATTTTTCATTGCGACTGCTGAATGGTCATTTGCGATACCGATTTTCATTGTTTCTCCTCTTTTCTTTGTCTGTTCCAAATCATATATGCACCAAGTACTACTACAAATAATGAAATAAATTGTGATGTTGAGAATGGCCCAATTCCACCACGAATCAGATCTCCTCTCAAAAATTCAATCAAGAATCTTCCAACAGAATACAAGATTAAATACCAGGCTCCCGTATCTTCTGGATGTTTTCCTTTTTTCAGGTTATACATTAAAAAAGCAAATATCAAGAAGTCTCCTGCGCTGGATAATAACTGTGTTGGAATAATTTTCTGTGTTGTATTCCAGGCAAGTGACGTTGCTGGAAATTGTATACCATACCACGCATCTGTTACAGCACCGCCACAGCATCCCGCAAAGAAACAGCCAATTCTTCCAAATCCCTGTGCTAAAGAAACACATGGCATCAATACTTGAAAATAATCCATGAACTTCCACTTTTTCCATTTGCACCAGATCAAAGCTGCAAGCAAGCCTCCTAGGATTCCTCCATATACGACCCATCCTCCAGATCCAAGTACAGATAATGGATCACTCAAGAATTGATCAAATACAGTTAAACAATATGTCAGCTTGCTAAAAGCATATCCAATAACGATGACAAATATAATAAATGAATCAATATTTTCATAGTCCAGCTTATATTCTTTACATAGCTTTGCTGCCAGCCATGATGCTGCTAAGATACCAACCGCAATCATCACACCATATCCATGTACAGTAAGTGGACCTATGCTAAACCAGTCATTAAACATATAAATCCTCCGAGTTAATATTTTAGCATAAATTCCTCACAGAAAGGAATTTATACATTATACATTCTTGTCATTTCGTGCATACAAAAAGGATAGCTATGCTACCCTTCCATATCTGAATCATTTGACTGTTCGTCTTCTTGTGGTTTTTCAACTGCTTCTACGTTGATTACATTGCTTTGTGCATCCTTGACAGCTCCTTCAAAACGTTTCATAAACGCATTGAATTTACTTGCCAGGAAGAATTGAATAAATAGATCTGATGCACCGCTATAGATCAAACCACATCCAATAATGATAAATATGATGTTCTGTGTTGTTTCACCAGATAAGAAGAACATGACCACAATGCCAACAATAATAGATACAACCCCCAGCAAAGCATATGTGAAAGAAGCATTGTATTTAATGCGTGCTGCAATCACAGCACGATGCAGTTTTACAAGTCCACTTGTCACAATCAATAGTCCAAGAACAAATGGTACAAGATTCATAATGAGATCTCTTTTCACAATGACTGCTAACCCAAATATGATTGTGATCAGTCCAACCACAAAATGATTGTTGTAGAGCGTCTCACGAATATCTGCCAGGAAATACGCGGTTAAAGAAACAATTCCATATACGATTGATGTAATTCCAACAATATACGAAATATATTTCGCACTGATATCTGGGAATATAACTAATAGTACACCTGCAACAACATATGCAAGTGCCATTAACACATCCGTCCATTTAATATGTTTCAGCATACAAATGTCCTCCTTAATTACTTATATTCTACACCACATCATTTTCAAACCAAATGTACAAATCATAAGAATTGTTTGATGAATTTATAGATTCACAATATCCTTATAAGAAACAAGAGTTACTTCATTCTCCTGCAGCCATTTCTTGACTTCTTCATTTTTTAACATTGCCGTTTCTTTTTCACGATTCACAGTTAAAGAAGAATGCATTTCAAGGTACGCATCCACATATCCTGGATGTGTAACAAATACATTTACAACAGAAGGGTCTGCATTCTTGACTGCTTCCTGCAGTGTCAGAAATGGATCATATTCCTTTTCCATAGAACGCATCCTGCATTGTCTGATTTTCATACCACAGAATGTACCATATTCATCCATAGGGGAAAGATTGGAATATGGAAGATGATTTCTTTCAGTCACGATTTCTAACGCTTCTGAAAGATGATTTGAAGCAATTGCATGTGCTTCAAAATAATCAGGATCTTTTCCTGTCATTTCTTTAAATCTACGATACTGTGCTTCAATTTCAAGAATAGCATCATCTAGCGAAATTAAATCCACACCATCTTTGAATGCATTTCTGAATTGTGAACTTGATTTGAATTCTCCATTTTCATTCACAAGACTTGGAATATCTTTTGGATCGCAGCAAGGAGCTCCTAGACAAAGATTTGTATGTTGTCCAACACAAACATCCTGATCCTTCACCATTTGAAAGCCATTTACTGCTTCTATCATATTCGGCATCAATCCAACACTTTTTACAAGCCCAGCTTCTACACTGTCTCGAATTCCACGATTCACACCATCGCAATATCCAATATCATCTGCACGTATTAATAGTTTTATCATAAATATTTCATAGTCCTTTTCTGATAATATATTACAATTTCAACTTCAGAAAATCATCTTTCAAAGAAAAGATTGATGTTATAATGCACTAGAGGTAACTATACTATGAAAGCTTTATTTTTAACACCAATCGAAGAAAACAAGAAACAACAATTTTTAGATACAGGAATTGAATGTATTTTCAAAGAAAAAAAATCCGTCACAAAAGAAGATTTCAAAGACATTGACATTGTTTTTGGAAATCCAGATTTAGACATGATCAAAAATACTTCTGTGCAGTGGATCCAGCTAGATTCCGCTGGTGCAAATGCATATTGCTCAATTTCTGATTCCATTGTGTTAACAAACGCAAAAGGAGCATACAACGAAGCCATCAGTGAACACATGCTTGCTTGCACACTTGCGGTATACAAAAACCTGTTTACATATGAAAAAGTTGCCCAAAAACACGAATGGACCAACCTAGGCTCTGTCCCAACAATTTCGCAACTCAAAGTATTATCCATCGGCATGGGAAATATTGGCTCTGCATACGCAAAACTCATGCATACACTAGGAGCCAGAGTATATGGTTTGACACGTACAAAACATGATTTACCAGACTATCTAGAAGACATTTATACATTCGATAAAATTGATGATGTATTAGCAGATAAAGATGTCATCGCACTCTCTCTTCCAGAAACAGAACAGACGAAGCATTTATTCAACTATGAAAGACTGCATCAAATCAAACAAGGTGCAATGATCATCAATGTTGGAAGAGGTTCTGCAATCGTCACAAAGGATCTTGTACGTATCATGAAAGAAAAGCATTTACGTGCTGCCTGCTTAGATGTTACAGAATATGAACCACTTCCTAAGAATATGGATCTTTGGAATGTTGAAAATGTATATATCACACCACATATTTCTGGTCGATTCAACGCACAGGCAAACTATGACAATGTCATTCATATTTTCCATAAAAACCTGTTACATTTCATCAACAAAGAACCATTAGAAAATATTGTTGATAAAACACAAGGATATTAAAAGACGCTATGTAACTTCATAACGTCTTTTCCTTTGCATATACATAAGCACCATATACAGGTTCATGTTGTGCAACTTCAAATGAATCCAGATATTTCTCTAGGCAAGACATAAATGCTTTGTTATGACACATACCGCCAGTAATCACAACGGGCATGTCTTCTCTAAACGAATTGATCATTTCCGCAACCTGTTTTGCCTGCTCTTCCAGTATCATTCGCACTTCTTCTAAAACTCCATCTTTATCACAAAGTGATGCACATTGCGCCACAAGCGTACGATTCACTTTCCCATCTTCCATGATTTTTCCAATCAATTCTGAAGGATCTTTTAAATCATACAAATGCATAACTTCCTGAAACAAGTGAGAAGGAGTAGCTCTATGGTCTGCCTGTTTCACAAACAATCGCAGCATTTTCCTGCCAATTGCATATCCACTGCCTTCATCACCAAGAACATATCCCCAGCCTCCTCTTCTTTCTAAACAAGAGCCTTTTCTTTTCAATGCAATACTTCCTGTTCCAAGAATCACGCAGATGCCATCTGCATCTTTAAGAGTTGATAGCATTGCCATTTCAATATCATTCAAAAGAACATATTTTCTATCTTTGCATACACTTGCCACAAGATCATGAATATGTTGTCTCATACTAGCATTTTTACCATAGCCAGCATACCCAAAAACAACAGGTGAACTCTCATCAATCAAACATTCCTGTAACGTTTTTATGATTGTCTCATCATCTGCATTCAATGGATGTGCACTGCCTGATACAACTTCCTTCACAACATTCCCATCTTCATCAAATAAAACCGCTTTTGTCTTTGTACCACCAACGTCAATACCAATGACCATCATTTATTTCTCCACAAAACGAAATTTCTGCCAAGGTCGTAAATCATCCAGAAGGAACAATTCTTCTTCACGTACATGTCCAATGACATTTGTTAAACCAGTATTTTCCATATCTGCTTTTGCTATCTGCACTTCACCTGCATAATGACCATGTAAAGAGCTTTCAACCATGACATCTCCTCTTTTTATGATAGCAGGAGCATTGAAAATCGGAAATGTTTCAGAAGCATATTTCACACGTGTCTGTGTAGAACGAATCATATTTTCATTCACATCTCCACGATTCATTTGTAATTCATCAAATATAACTTTATGGAATAATTCCGGTAATGATTCTACAGGCTCTACTTCAAAAGTAACTAAAGAAAGATCAAGTTTCTTCAAACGTCTCATTTCTTCTTCTGATGGATAACAGTTTGAAATCAGAATATCATCAATCAAACCAATTTCAATCATATGTTTGATCTGTACATCTAATGGGAGATTTCTATGCATTTCTAATGTACATAATCCTTCTTTTGCAATCCAAGGTCCAAAACAGTCTTCAGATGCACATCCGACAAATGCGGCTGTATGCAAACCATATTTTTTAAAATTCTGCGTACAGGAAATAAAATGATCCAAAGACAATCCAGTATAACGATGTGGATAAAAATTATGGCAGCCAGTTAGATGATATGTATCTGGTTCATAATCCATAATCGTATCAACCGTATGCGTATCATTAGACATATTAATTTCAATACTCAATCCTTGTGGATTATATGTCATCATAGCTTCTTCATTACCAGTAAAGCCTTGATCCAGACGAATTCCATCAGCTTCAATCTCCTGAAAGAATGAAAGATCAGAATAACTGATTCCAAGTTTACTGAATACTTTTGGAGAAACATCTAAAACAACTTCAAATCCAAGTTCATGTGCATAGCGATTCATTCGCTTGAATTCTGCTTTGATTTCTTCAGGATTTTTTGTAACAGAAAGCAGACAGGAAAAGATTCTTTTCGCGCCAAAATCAGCAGCCTGCTTTAAATAGGTATGAATATGTTCTTCTGTATCTTTTTCAGGATAAATTGATATTCCAAGTCTTCTCATAATAACACCTCTTTCAAAGAAAAACGGATCTTGTAAAGACCCGTTATGATTATGCGTCCTTTTTCTCTTCTTCTGCAAGTAATTCTGCATCCCACATCTTAAAGAATGGGTAATAAATCAAAACAGAAATAACAATCAGAACAACATTCAGAACGATAGCTCTCCAGTCTCCACCAGTAGCTAGATATGCACCAATTGGACCAGGGAGTGTCCATGGAGCATTCACAGATACTCTTGACACAAGTCCAGCAGCAGTACAAATGTATGCAACGATAGCACATACAAATGGACTGATAATAAATGGAATCATCAATGTTGGATTCAATACGATTGGAGCACCAAAGATAATTGGTTCATTAATATTGAAACATGCTGGAAGGAATGCTGTCTTGCCAAGATTCTTGGCATATGCAGATTTTGATTTAAATGCCATAAGAATTGCCAGACCAATTGTGCATCCTGCACCACCAATCCAGATAAACCATTGATAGAAAGGTTCTGGTGCAATATTTGGCATTGCATCCCCTGCTGCTAATGCAGTTGCATTTTGTTCAAGAAGAATCAGCCAGACAGGTCTAGCAAGAGATCCAACAATAGAAGCACCATGGATACCAAATACCCAGAAGAAACATGTTAAAAATACAATCAGAAGAACACTTCCAAGACTATCACTTGCTGAAACAAGTGGTTTTACAAGCATACCTACAAATCCATGCCAGTCAAAACCAGCAAAGTAAGTAATACCACCAATCAGAAGAATCACAACAGCTGTTGGAAGTAACTGTTCAAAACTTCTTGCAACTGCAGGTGGAACTGCATCAGGCATTGTGATTTTCCATCCTTTTTTATCCATGAAATTATAGATTTCAATTGCAATAATTGTAGTAACAATACCTACGAATAATCCTGCAGATCCAAGCTTTGGCATTGGAAGAACAAAGCCTGCAATACCAGCATCTTCAGCCGTAACATTGACTGGAACAATTGTTAATAAATATGCAATTTCAGATAGAATTGCACCAGACAATCCATCCAGGTCATAAGATCTTGCCAAAGAAGATCCAATTCCAAATACAGCATAGAGAGTCATGATATACATTGTCATACGATATGGTAAGACAATCTGTGCAGCATGTCCTGTCAAAAACTTATAAATACCCCAGCTTTCTGGCAGTGGTGGATTAGCTACAATCAAGAAAAACGAGCCAACAATAATAAGTGGCAACGTTGCGACAATACCATCACGGATTGCTCTTAAATGACGCTGGTTAGCCAGCTTTGTCATTGGTCCGGACAGTTTATCGTTTAATAAAGCAGTTAACTTTTCAAACATTTTATACCCCTTTCGAATGATCTCTGAATTTTGCTTCACTGCGCGCTTTCGTAAAGCCCTTTCAGAATTTAATCATATTATATACTTGCTGAAATTTCATTTCAATATATTTATATATAATTTGTAATTAAATTTCATAAGTGAAACATGACGAATTACTATACAATTAAACTATGAAAAAGAAAAATCTGATTGGTTTAGCAATCGTTGTTACTGCAATAGCTTTGTTATTAGAAACTGGCATTTTGAACTATGTAAACGAAAAAAATGCCTCTATGACTTCTCAAGTATTGCTTGATCGTGTAATTTCTATTATTGACAAAAACGAAACAAGTGAAGCTCAGTTAATTAATTCATTAAAAGATGATTATATCGTTAGAGCAAAAGCCGTTTCTTACATTATTGATGCAAAACCAGAAGTAGAATACGATGTAGATGAATTACAGAAAATCGCAAAACTGATGTCTGTAGATGAAATTCATATCTTTAATGAAAAAGGTGTCATTTACAGTGGTTCAATTCCTAAATATTATGGATACTCTTTTGATTCCGGGGAGCAAATATCCTATTTTAAAGACATGTTGAAAGACAAGAATCTTTCTATGTGTCAGGATGTTACCCCAAATACATCTGAAGCTAAAGAAATGATGTACGCAATCACATGGGATGAATCTAAATCAAAGATGATCCAGGTAGGCATTTCACCAAAACGTCTTTTAAAAGAACTAAAACAAAACAAAATATCCAAAGTGGTTGCGAATATGCCAGTATACGATGGCATGGAACTAATTGTTGCAGATCATACCACCAATGTAATTGAAGGTGCAACAGATTCAGAAAAATTAGGTATGACCTTGCATGAAATAGGTATTAATACACCTGCATTAACTGACACTCCTTTAGACATGTATGTAACAATCAACGGGAAAAATGAAAGATGCATGTTACGTCAACACGGCTCTTTCATTGTCGCAGTAACTATGGAAAATACCTTCTATCACGAAGAAAATACCATTGCCATTATTATCGTTGGTGTTTATCTTACAATCGCTTCTTGTTGTATGATTTTTCTTCTTTCCAAATTTATGAAGGAGAAATTTGAAAAAGAAAAATTACTATATACTTCCAATACTGATGAACTCACAAGCTGCTATAACAGGCATGCATATGAAACAGATATGCATCAGCTTGATCTAAATCAAGAATGGATTTATTTATCGTTAGATCTCAATGGTTTAAAACATGCCAATGATACATTAGGTCACGCAGCCGGAGATGAACTGATCAAAGCTGCTGCAGATTGTATGAAAGAAGTGTTTTACAAGTATGGCAAAGTTTATAGGGTAGGCGGAGATGAATTTGTGGTTCTTTTAAGTAAACATGTCGAAGATTTTGATGCGCTTCTGCAAACATTTGAAGCAAACGTTGATCATTGGCATGGTGAACTTGTCGAATCCATGGGCATTTCGTATGGTGTTGTTTTCAACAGTGAAAAGAAATGGGAAAATGTAGAAGAAATTTCTAAAACCGCAGACGATAGAATGTATAAAAATAAATGGTTGTATTATCAGAAAAATGGCATAGACAGAAGACAAAGATAAAGAGCCCATTCAATTTCAAAACAATGGCAAAAAAATCCATGTAAAGGAAGTTCATTTAAGCAAATTGAAACAAAATCTTATCCAGGAGCATCTATTCGCGAAATGGTTTTAAATGCAATATGTCATGCCAATTACTTTATACGTTCAAACATTAAAATTGAATTTTTCCATGACAAGGTAAAAATCACCAGTCCTGGTGGAATATTCAACGCTTCCATGGAAGATATTATGAACGGTGTACAAACGTATCGTAATCCAAGATTAGTACATGTGTTCGATAAACTAGGCATGATTGAAAATTTTGGTACAGGAATTCCTAGAACAATTGAAAGTTATAAGAATTACGACGTGAAACCTGAATTTAAAGCAACAGAAAATTTCTTTTTCGTAACTCTTCCAAATATTAACTATACATCAAGTGGCTCTATAAATGACTCTATAAATGATATTGGATTAGAAATTTTAAAGACAGTAAGCAAATTCCCTGGAATTAGTGCCCCAAAAATAACATTTCAAATCAAAAAATATGATTCTTCCATCACATTGTATAAAATCAAAAATGAAATTAGACGTAATTTAGGAAATTATATTGAACATCGTGGCTCTAATAAAGCTGGTGGATATTACTTAATCGGCTAATCTACAATCGTGTGGTTGACAAATGGCTTATTTACGCTTAAATCT